>Ga0222668_1000079_pt1 | contig 69279 bp, 44 predicted proteins | sample AntAcemetagen728_FD_179823 | JGI IMG/M metagenome (GOLD analysis project Ga0222668, IMG submission 179823) | Saline water microbial communities from Ace Lake, Antarctica - #728 | ecosystem: Environmental > Aquatic > Non-marine Saline and Alkaline > Saline | place: Antarctica: Ace Lake...
TAGAGTCATTCATGGTGGTCTCCCCGTCGGCGTCAACCGACGATTAAAACTTGAAATTGCGAGGGCCGATTATCGTCCCTCGGGAGACCACCTTTCAAGTTTCAACAATTATTGGGACACTTCCTATTAGTCTAGCATAGGACAATCGGTTAAATAATCGTATTTACCTCATGCGTCCTTCATCAGATCAGTTATTTTGCCGAATTAATATGACGTTTTCCCTTTCGCCTTTTCGGAATTTTCTGCTTTGATCCAACGTTGTAATGTAGCTGGTCAAACTACTGAAATGATTTTTTCGTTCGCTCGAATGACATGCGACTGTCCCTCAACACCTTTTTCGATAGACAAAACTCATGAAGCTTCAACGAATTCTCTCCATTCTGCTATTACTCACAATTAATGTGTTTAGTTTGATTGGTTATGGTGAAGCGAATGTTAATGCAGCAGATAAAGTAAAAGATGATACTGCGGTTATGTCGGTAGAATCGCTCAGCAAATAAAACGCAGCGTCAAAGGCTTCCCAGGTCTTGTCATTAACTGGGACCGCATGCCGAGAAAGTGATTTTGGCTGCTGGGATGGAAGGTGATTTTCGTGGCTGTCAGATGCCCAGCGAGTTGATCGTGAATGACGTTGAGAGCATGTGGAGTTTTACAGCAGCCATGCTCGATCGCGGCGCAGATCAGATTTATCTGTACAATTATTTAACCACTCCCAGCAAGCAAGGGGCCTTATATTTCATGAAGCTGGTCAGCTTAAAACGGTAATAGATAAGCCACGTCGTCATATCGTTACTTTTCACGATATTGTGCCACCTGGTGTCGTCAAAGCTACGCTTTTTACCTTTTGTCATCAAAATCGCTACGAATCCAGCACAATTTCGCATTCACACTGGCCCAGAAACCTGATGTCTATTGACCTTCCCCCCGTTTCTTGATCCATGCGTAATGCGAGAGATTTTGTTATCTTGTATTCAGAAAAAGGACCAGATCTATGAAACGAAAACGATACACTGAAGCACAAATTGCCTTTGCTTTACGTCAAGCAGAATCAGGGACCCCGGTGGTTGAAGTCACTCGTAAGATGGGTATTTCCGAGCAAACATTCTACCGCTGGAAAAAGAAGTTTGCCGGGATGGGGGTTGCTGAAGTACGCCGTCTGAAGCAACTTGAAGAAGAAAATAAAAAACTGAAACAACTTGTAGCCGATCTCAGCTTAGATAAAAAGATGTTGCAGGATGTCGTTCAGGGAAAGGTTTGAGGTCTGATCGTCGTCGAGCAGTGGTGAAGCGGTTGCAAGTCAGTTATGCCGAAAGTGAACGTCGTGTTTGTAAAGCATTGAACATTCCACGCGCCAGCCACCGTTACAAAAGTGTTCGAGACGAGCGGACCGAATTACGAATTCGCCTACGTGACTTGGCCAGTACCCGTGTGCATTACGGTTATCGGCGGTTACATATTCTCCTGCTTCGTGAAGGGTGGAAAGTGAATCACAAGCTGGTTTATCGACTTTATGTAGAAGAAGGCTTACAAATGCGTCGAAAACGTCCACGACGGAATCGGAGTTGCCAGGTTCGAGTAACGCGACCCAAAGCCAGCAGCACCAATGAGAGTTGGAGCATGGACTTCATGGCCGATCAGCTATTTGACGGGAAGCGATTCCGGCTGCTTACGTTAGTCGATAACTTTAGTCGTGAGAGTCTGGCCATTCAGGTCGGTACGCGGCTGACTGGTGATGATGTCGTAGCCGCTCTGGATCGAGTGAAAGAGGTTCGAGGCTGTCCACAATCGATTCGCGTGGATAATGGTCCTGAGTTCATTTCGAAGAGTCTGGACTGGTGGGCCTACTTCAACAACGTGACTCTAGATTTCAGTCGGCTTGGAAAACCAACAGATAATGCGTATATTGAATCGTTCAATGGGCGAGTTCGCCAGGAATGTTTAAACCAGCATTGGTTTTTAAGTCTGGCAGATGCTCAAGAACAAGTTGACCAGTGGCGGCTGGGCTACAACGAAGACCGTCCACATAGCTCACTGGGAAATCAAACCCCAGTGGAGTTTGCGAAAAAATCATGCCCGGCGCGCCGGGCATGATTACCTTGGATTTCTAACGTTCCAACTGGCTCAAGGTTGGGGGCATGGTCATTGTATCTTCGACTGTTCTGTTTGCCTGCGGTACGGTGATTCAGAGGTAACTCACCGCTTTCGAACTTTTCTGGAGTAGCTTAACAGCAGGCGCGACACCATTATATAAGGTGAACTGCGTAAACTCTGCGGCCCTGCAGTCGGTAAAGCTTCCGCAGAGCACTGAAAGAAATCATCAATCAAATGTAATCTGTGTCTCAGCGGGGTACCAATAAAGTGACAGCTCCAATTTTACATCATGTTACCATCAAAGCTGATTCTACCGCGATGATCAAATTATTTCATCCTTTGCTCACACTGATTGCGACTGCTTCAGACAGCCTGTTGGCCAGAGATGTCCTCTACTTGAAAATGAGAACCGGATTTTGCGGGATCGTTTACCGTGTGAGATTCATACAAAACCTCACGAACGTGCTCAGCTCTTGAAATACGGCAAGCCGCTCGGAAATACGATTAATGAACTGATTACGATCGTCACTCCAGGGACCTTTCATCGCTGGACACGCGATGAGAAAAAGGGACCGAAGAAAAATCCCGCCGGTCGGCCAGGAAGGAGTGCCGTACTGCGAGAACTCGTTCTCAAGATCGCCCGGGAAAAGGGGTTTGGCTACACTCGTATCCTAGGGGAACTTCGGAAACTTAGTATCTCTCGGATCGGCCGTCAAACTGTGAAAAATATCAAAGGAAGCAGGGATCGAGCCGAGTCCGAAACGGAGTACAGGCGCCTGGGATCAGTTTCTCAAAAGTCATGCAGAAACACTCTGGGCCTGCGATTTCTTTACGAAACGAACCGTGACACGGCGGGGACGCGTCGATTTATATGTGTTGGTTTTCATGCATCTTGAGACACGTGAAGTCTTTGTAACACCCGCGACGCTAAGTCCGGATTCTGCCTGGGTCACGGAACAGGCCAAAGCATTAGTAAACCACATTGCTGACCGTAACAAGCTTCAAACCAGTTGGTGGAAGAGGAGTCTCGTCAGGCTGGTTGTCAATTTCGGCAATCAGAAACGGCTGTTTATCGGACTGTTCTCATGAGAAAATTGTTGGGTTCCGTCCATAGTCCACATCGTGTTCACGGATCGCGAGCCCAAAGGCAATGCCCGATGCCATAGTATATTTCATGACCGCGGGAATTTCGCAGTGGTATGCACAGTCTTGAAGGTCAAACGCGGTCTGATGGACTAAGGTAAACGCGTTTCCACAAGAGACTGCAGGAAATCGCGCACCGGGATAGACGCACCCGTTTATGCCCTTGATTCCAGTATTTCATCCTGTCGAAGTCAGCTCCCTCCAGGGTGTTGCGATCGTCGAAATTGTCACTGCGGAGATCGTTTCCGAGGCTGGATGAATAACTAGTTCGGCCCGCTTGATCTTCCGGCCTTGGACTGCAGACAGATCGAAGCTCATCGCCACGATGTGCTGGTTTCCCTTGATCCGAATGCGGGCACGCGATCCGGCATTGACCGAGCACTCTCCATCCACCATGGCGATGGAGTTATCCTGGACGACCGGTCGTCGCACCATTTCTTCCCAGACTGTCGCATTCAACACAAAACACAGAAGTACAACACTTGTGAATTTTGTCATGAGAAAGCTCATTTCAGGGCAATTCTTTAATTAGGGGCATAGTCACGCGCCTGTTGTCTCCAGGGGACTCTAAAAAAGACTCATTCCATCATTCTGATTCAGTGAGACATCAGAACTCAATGCTGCAGACCATTCAGCGAGCAGGCAGAAAAAGATAGCTTCCCCTGGTTACCATACCATTGTGCGTACAGATCTGCTGGCGATGGTTCAGAATCAGTGCTCCACACAAAATAATTCACCAATCTTCAGTGGACAGTTTTTAGAAGTGTTCTTCCAATTTTTTTTGCATAATCAGATCGCAATGTAATAGTCTCATTGATCTGAACTGTCTCCATTAACCAAATGCAGAACTTGATATACTGATAAAGAAAATTGACCTTGTCCCAACTCTGAACCACTTGGACGAAAATCGATCAGAAAGCCCTCTCGGATCCCACCCTATATATGACAAAATGTTTCACAACTGGGAAGCTCTGGAGCGGTCCAGATAAAGCAAATGCCGCTGAGTTATAGGGTTATAACTCAACGGCAATCAAATAAGCGGAGAGGGGGGGATTTGAACCCCCGGTACCTTGCGGCACGCCGGTTTTCAAAACCGGTGCAATCGGCCACTCTGCCACCTCTCCAGAAGCCCGAAATTCCTTAGAGGATTGAGCTTCGGTCGAGAGTATATAGACTCTTTCCAAGCTTGTAAAGTCCCAAAAATGCGCGAATCGGTGGTAATTTCATCGATCAATCACATCGAATTCCTGTTAAAACGAATGTAACGGGATCGCTTTTTCAAAAGCGCAGAACGCAAAACACGATTCTGATGTGCCCCGATCATGGATGCGAATTCAAATTATTAAAAAAACAGCTGATTTGAGGCCTTTGATTCGCGACTTCCTTTCAATCAACATTCTCTGATTTGATCACAGCAGTGCATTCGCATTCCCGGTAAAATGTGACTACGATTCACTGCTGCAGTTCATCAGAAGAAGTTCAACTTGAGGATACAGAGAATGACGGAACGAGGAAAAGTCCATTTGAATATGATCGTGACCAAAACAGGCGATCAGGGGGAAACATTTCTGAATGATGGTTCGCGCGTCTCTAAAGCTTCCCCGCGCATTAGAGCCCTGGCCTTATTCGAGCAGGTTTCGGTGAAGCTTGGCTATTTCATACATGCATGCGATCAGGGTCAGCTACGACTCCGGCTCCCCCACGAAAAGTCATGCCAGATCGACCTGTCTCAACTCGCAAATTCATTCCAACAGGAAATGTATGACCTGGGATCTGATTTGTGTACCCCCATCAAACAAGGGGAATCTCTGCCCCGGTTTCCCGCCGAAAAAGTAGAGGAAATCACGGCAATCATTTCAGAACTCACACCGGTTCTGGAACCACTCGACTCCTTTATCCTGCCCCAGGGCAGTCTGCGTGTTTTGATGTCACACGATATTCGAACAACCATTCGACAGGCAGAGATCCAAGTCTGGGAAATTTCCGAGGAAATTAATCTGAACGTCCCGCAGTATCTTAATCGCCTCTCCGATTTCTGGTTTGTCTTAGGCAGAATCTTGCAGTCCGAGGAACAAGATTCTGCTGATAGAGAAACCAGAAAATGGGAACCCAACCAGAAACACGAAAGAGGCATTCAAATTCAAAGTGCGGAAGATAATTAATCAGCCGTTGATTAATTATCTTCCAGAAGCACGGGGCGTAACCAGCGCGTCATATCCTCCAGAGTCATCCCTTTTCGGTCCGCCAGTGATGCCAGTTGATCTTTCGCAATTTTTCCGGTATGGAAATAGCGTGAATCCGGGTAAGAGAAATACCAGCCGGAAACCGCAGCCGCTGGATACATGGCATAATGCTCGGTCAGCTTGATGCCAATTTCACTTTCGACATTCAGCATCTTGAACAGTGTCTCCTTTTCAGTATGATCGGGGCATGCGGGATACCCGGGCGCAGGACGGATGCCGCTATATGCTTCTTTGATCAAGGATTCTTTGTCAATCGCTTCATCAGACTTATAACCCCAGAATTCTTTGCGAACCCTTTCATGCAGATGTTCGGCGAATGCTTCCGCCAGCCGATCAGCCAGCGCTTTGACCATAATGCTGTTATAATCATCATTTGCCTGCGAGTAAGACAAAGCCAGCTCTTCAGCTCCGATGCCGGCGGTGACGGCGAATCCGCCGATATAATCTGTCTTCCCACTGTCTTTCGGAGCAATGAAATCGGCCAGCGACATGAGTGGTTTCTCTTCCTGCCCCCGCTTGCGGACCTGCTGGCGGATGTGATGTAACCGGGCTGTGACATCGGAACGGCTCGTATCATCATAGACTTCGATATCATCCTTGTTGACAGAGTTCGCAGGCCAGAAACCGATCACGGCACGTGCGGTCAGTAATTTTTCATCAACAATTTTCTTGAGCATCTCCTGCGCGCCTGCATACAAGTCACGCGCGGCTTCTCCCACCACATCATCATCGAGTATTTTCGGAAACTTTCCGACCAGATCCCAACTGATAAAAAACGGTGTCCAGTCGATATATTCGACCAGTGTTTCCAAAGGATAATCATCAAGAATTTTCGTGCCGGTAAACGTTGGTGCGGGCGGCGTGTAGTTTTCCCAGTCGGCCTGAAACCCTTGATCCACCGCTTCTTCGTAAGGTACAAGTGTGCCTTGTGGTTTTCGATTCGCCACTCTTGTACGAACGGTTACATACTCGTCCTTTATTTTTTGCACATACGCATCGCGGAGTTCGTCTGATAACAACGCTGCCGCGACGCCGACGGCACGTGAAGCATCAGAAACATAGACAACCTGATTCCGAAGATAATGAGGCTCAACCTTAACGGCGGTGTGTGCTTTGGATGTTGTGGCCCCCCCAATCAGCAGCGGTAGATCCATCCCCTGGCGTTCCATCTCACAGGCGACTGTCACCATTTCATCCAGCGAGGGAGTAATCAGGCCCGAAAGACCAATGATGTCACACTTCTTTTCGCGTGCCGTTTTTAAAATCGTCTCACAGGGAACCATCACGCCGAGATCAATCACCTCATAGTTATTACACTGTAAAACCACCCCTACAATATTTTTGCCAATGTCATGCACATCGCCTTTGACAGTCGCCATCAGGATGCGACCGTTGGGCTTGGTCGCTTCGGTTTTTTCTTCCTCAATGAACGGCTGCAGATGGGCTACTGCCTGTTTCATGACGCGTGCCGATTTCACAACCTGAGGCAGAAACATTTTTCCCGCACCGAACAGATCGCCGACCACGTTCATGCCGTCCATCAATGGACCTTCAATCACATCCAAAGGCCTGTCCATTTCCAGCCGCGCCAGTTCTGCGTCTTCCACGATATACGTTGAAATTCCTCTGACCAAAGCGTGTTCGATACGCTTCCGGACTGGCATCTCCCGCCAACTCAGGTCTTCCTGTTTGCCGGAACTGCTCGATCCATCACCGCGGTAGCGCTCTGCGATTTCCAGCAGTGCTTCCGTTCCCTCAGGAGTCCGGTTTAGAATCACATCTTCTACTTTGTTTTTCAGTTCCGCAGGCAGGTCGTCATAAACGGCTAACTGGCTGGCATTCACAATGCCCATATTCATGCCCGCTTGAATGGCATGATACAGAAACACAGAATGAATGGCTTCGCGGACGGCGTTATTCCCTCGAAACGAAAATGAAACGTTCGAGACTCCGCCTGAAATACTGACATGCGGTAGATTCTGGCGGATCCAGGCAGTCGCTTCAATAAAGTCGACTGCGTAGTTATTGTGTTCTTCGATGCCTGTAGCGACCGCAAAGATATTGGGATCGAAAATGATATCCTGCGGCGCAAAATCCAGGCGATCAACGAGTAGTCGATAAGAGCGCTCACAGATCTCAATTTTTCGTTTTTTTGTATCCGCCTGCCCATCCTCATCAAAAGCCATCACGACGACAGCGGCTCCGTAAAGTTGACACAGGCGCGCTTTCTCTAAAAACTCTGCTTCGCCTTCTTTGAGGCTGATGGAGTTCACAATGGGTTTCCCCTGAATACATTTGAGCCCCTCTTCGATGACATGCCACTTCGACGAATCGACCATTACAGGGACGCGCGCGATATCCGGTTCTGTTGCAACCAGTTTCAGAAACGTCGTGATGGCAGCGACGGCATCGAGCATGCCTTCATCCATATTGACGTCCATCACATCAGCGCCATTTTGTACCTGTTGTAAAGCGACTTCGAGCGCCGTATCGTATTTGTCGTCTTTAATCAACTTTTTGAATCGGGCAGAACCGGTCACGTTACAACGTTCGCCCACATTCACAAACAGGCTGTCTTTCGTCACATTGAAAGGCTCCAGGCCGGAAAGACGCAATGCAGGTTCAATCTCAGGCACTTTACGCGGGGCATGTTTCGCCATCACCTGTGCGATGGCTTTGATATGCGCCGGCGTGGTCCCGCAGCACCCGCCCAGAATATTCAGGAACCCGCTACTGGCAAACTCATCGACAATCTCTGCCATTTCGGCTGCTGACTGATCGTACTCGCCAAACTCGTTCGGCAAGCCCGCATTAGGATGCGCTGACACGTAGGTATCTGACACGCGTGATAATTCTTGCACATACTGCCGTAACTCTTCGGCCCCCAATGCACAGTTTAAACCAATGGAAAATGGCTTGGCGTGCGACAGGGAATTCCAGAAGGCTTCCGTTGTTTGTCCGGATAAAGTACGGCCGGATGCGTCTGTAATCGTGCCAGAGATCATGATCGGGAGTTCGATGTTTTCCCGATGAAAATAAGTCCGAACGGCAAACACGGCCGCTTTGGCGTTTAATGTATCAAAGATGGTTTCAATCAAGAGTAGATCGACTCCGCCCTTCACCAGACCATCGATCGATTCCAGATAATTTTCGACGAGTTCGTCATAGGTTACATTCCGCGCGCCTGGATCATTCACGTCCGGTGAAATCGAACAGGTGCGGCTGGTGGGCCCCAAAATCCCAGCAACCCAGCGTGGTTTGTCTGGGTTCTTTTTTGTGATTTCATCGGCGGCAGCACGAGCCAGTTCAGCAGAAGCCTGATTCAGTTCGTGAACCAGCGATTCCATTTCGTAATCGCTCTGAGACAAACGCGTTCCATTAAAGGTGTTCGTCTCGATGATATCCGCGCCCGCTTCCAGATATTCGCGGTGAATCTCCTGGATAATTTGAGGCTGGGTCAGCGAAAGCAGATCATTATTACCGGCAATATCCATATGGTAGTCTGCAAAGCGTTTTCCCCGGTAATCCGCCTCTTTGAGCTTACGGTTCTGGATCATGGTCCCCATCGCCCCATCCAGAATCAATATCCGGTTTTGAATGGCGCTATAGAGAGCTTCAATGCGAGCGGAGCGATCGGACATACTTTTAAAACCTGTACTCTATCTTGAATTTATTGATGCCGTCTGGTGAGTTCCAGCAACGTGACACTTGTGTATTCATCAGAACACAAGTAACTCAAAGCATAATCGTCCCCGCTAACAAATGTCAGACATGACACTCACATCGACATTTATTTCCGGGGCGCGATTGCGTCTTATGGCATTCTAGCAAATCATCTGAAAAGAGAAACAGCATGCGACACGCTTTTATTCGGCACGCTGATTCAAATCTTTCCTCGGCTCTGCCCCAATCATCCCGACCAGCTCGTTCAGATATTCAGCAGAAGAAGCATGCGCCAATTGTTGTTCAACCCACTCTTGTCGCTCGGCAATATGTAGCCGCTTGACTTCCCGCGTATAGCCGGGATGTTTTGAGAACTGATCGAGATAATCTAAATGACGCTGCAACAGGGCTGTCTCATGCTCTTGCCGAGCAGCAAGACGTTCCTGGTACCATTGGCTCTTGAGTAGCGACTCTTGTGTGAAGAGTGAACGCACCTCGGCGTCATGAATCGAATGTCCCTGCCAGGTACCGTGGGCCATAATTGAGAGAATCGCCTGTAAAGGCGGGCAAGCTTCTTCGTAGGAACCATCTCCGAAGTATTGTAAAGCAACGCGTTGCTGGGCCTCGGCGATATACTGAATCCCATCCACAAAAGAATCGAGGTCCTGCTTCTCAGGCTTGAGAATGGTTTCATCAAACACAGATGCCGGATTATCAAAGACACGGCCAAAAAAGCGGTTCAAAAACTTAGAGGTAATTCGATACCCCAATCGGCTTGCAGGAATCGGTTGACCGTTGTGTTCGAAGTCAAGAATGGGTTCCAGCAGCCCATCTTTGATCAGATATTTGGGGTCCCGTTCTTCTGGTTGCATCCGGCACCAGATTTCCGGGATCAACAGACTTACATCATGATCCACACGAATATCAGGGCCGATATGACCGGCGGCTGTCGAAAAACCGGCGTATCCGGTGAGGATGAAGCCCACCAGTGCGCTATTCAGGTCGGCGGCGGGACGCAGTGCGTTGAAAGGTCCTTTGGTCAAAGCGCCTTCGCTGCCAGCTCCGGTAGTCGAGGGACTCTTGCCTGTCAGCGAACAGATAAAGTCCATAAACAGCTCAGGCAGTTCCTGATAATGGATCGGGGAATAAACGGCCAGGCTGCGAATCCCTTTCTCCCGATCGGGAGGATTATTTCGACGTCCCAGCATGACGGCATTGACAGGATTATAAACGGGTTCGTCTGCGGGAACCGCACGGAACAGCCGCGTGCCCATCTTTGTAATATACGATTGGAATGGCTTCACTAAATCGGGGCGAATCTGTAGATAGCGGGGATTTTTTGTCGGCTTCCCATCAATCTGCCGCGGATTGGCTGAGCAGACAACATAGCTGCTGTTCGTCTCTTCCGCCGCCCGCAACATGGCCTGCATCGGAGGGCTGAATGCATCGAAATCAACCACGTACTTACTCATCTCTTGCACTTGCTGATTCGTCAGCGGTTCGAAATTCGAGATGAAATTGCCGGGACGAGAAAGGTCCGATTCGGTCTGTTTATCCAGGCCGCGTACAATCGCATCATCGGGCCGCTGAAACAGCCGATACTCGCTATTAATGACAAACTTGCAGCTGTATCCACTCTCGCCTTCTGCCAAATAGTTTAATGCGCGAGTCGGCACAACAACCGAAGCACTGATGTCATCTTCGGTCTGGATTTTCATTGAAGCGATGAAGTCCTGCCGTACTTTGAATGTTCGCCACCCCAACAGGGAGAATAAACCGACCCGTAAATAGGTTCCCACCAGTTTTCGCTCGCGGTATTTCAGTTCATGACCGTATGTGCCATTGACAATATCCACACCAAAATGACTGGCCCAGTCCTCGCCCCAACTGGTCCAGTAAATTCGTTTGATAATAAATACCAATGCACGAATATGGTCCGGAATGGCATTCAACCAGTCGTTGAACTCCGCAGTATAAGTTGGTGAGGGAGTCAGTAACTTAATCACACTGCCCAGTGACCGATTCTGGTCGAGCACACGCCGACTGGTCCGAAGGCTGGGATGCCCTGCGGGTAATGGTTCGAGCCAGCGATTAGAATAGTCTTTTTCAATGATATCGCGCACGTAGGCCATGTCTTTTTCGTAGTTCGAAACAAATACGGGGCCGTACAGCATGTAATCCAGAAGCGACTTGCTGATTTCACTTTTACCACCACCAGAAACCGTACACGGTTTATGACAAAAGATTCCTTCACCGGAGGTTCCTACAATCCTCCAGGAGGGAGCAGCCGGATGCTTTTCCATGCGCAAGTGATAACCAGAGGGTGCCATATAGACATTGCCCGGTAACAACGGAATCGAATGTTCCTTGCCTGCTCTTGTCCAGCGAATACGTTGTTCGGGCAGACTGGCATAAGAATTTTCCGGGATGTAGATCAGCTCGGGGTAATTCCGATCAATTCCATACCCTGCTTCCTGTCCGTCGATCTGGTCACCATAATCGCGCATGACATCATCAAAGGTTCGTCCGTTATAACGAACACTGTTAACCTGAAATCCCTCACCCAGGTTATAGCTGGGATAAGCGATTGTGCCTCCAGCGTGTTCTTCTTCCGCATTTCCAAACAGGTTGGCGGAATAACTGATTTGTGTCTTCACTTCCTTTTTGCAATAACCAAAATAGTTATCAGCGATGAGCGTGACAATCACTCCTTCATCGGTACGGCAGGTCATTTTGAACGCCAGGCCGTCATTGTAAAGTTCGTCTTCTGCTTTCCAGCACATGCTGTCGTGCCGTTGCCGCTCAGTCGCATCGTCCCAATGTGGCAACCCCAGTTCTCGTTTTGTCAGAGTCGTTAAGTGAGGTGCCAGGATTACCGCGCCGGTATGGCCCGTCCAGTGCATGACGTCCAGGCCTGCATCATTTTCAGGCACAAACGGATCGCCGGCATTACCAAAGATCGATTCCACAAAGTCAAGATTACTTACCAGCGTTCCAGGAGCGAAGAACCGAACCTCCATCCGTTTTTCAGGAGTCACTCCTTTGACTTCCGGGCAGACAATGGGACGCAACATCAGGGAAGCCCAACCCGAAGCTGGCTCAGCCTGTTTTGAGGTAAATGGAAACAACATCATTTCCTCAGGCGGTTTCATCGCACTTAGAAACATTTTTACGAATGTCTCACGCGGAACGGCGCGCTTGTCTCCCGCGATCGGCAAACCTCCCTCAGTCACATGAAAGGTTCCCACTGTGGTCCGGCGATCGTGTTTAGGATTGTGTAAGACACCGTTGATCACGCGATAGGACTGCACCAGCTCACTGGCGAATTCATCATGCTCGACGGGAAGAGAGAGTTCTCTTGCCAGCCCGAATCGATCCAGCACAAGTGTCCGACTCGGCAATTTCAGCAGATCCGATCCGGTCACATCAGTGAAATGTGATTGCAGAAAATGTTCGATACGTTGATCTGCAGGACAACGGTGATCTGAAAGTAAGCGATTTTTTTGCCGATGGTTATCTAATAAGCCTTTGGCGATATCGGCAAAGGTACGGTCAGCGTCTGTTAAAGCAGCCGGGTAGCCGTTGGCCATTAACTGAAGATTCAGATAGCGTAATATCTCGTCGCGATCTTCATTGCACGTTGCATTACCATTTTCATCGAGCCCGAGTGCCTGGCGAAATTGCTCATTTGATTTATCGGGACTGTATTTCAGTGACCTGGGAGGTGAAATCCGAGGTAGTTCTCTATTTAGCATTTTTACATGTCTTCTGGTAAAGTTCAGATCAGGACATCAGTGAAGATCAAGAAACAAATGATCCAGTCTCGAGCGCACTGAGAACGGGTTTTCAGACTGATATCCTGGCGCGTGACAAATGGTCTCGGTTTAGAGTGCAGTATATTCGAAATCGCTGTAACGTCAACGGTGCCTGCTTGCGGTCCTTGTGCACTTCATTCTAAGATCACGATTCCTACGCATCTTTAAAGAAGTCACTTAGGAGCCCGTCGTACAATGAACATTCGATCTGGCCATTGTGGTTTCTGCTCCAAAACGGCAAAGGCAATCATTCAGAGGTTAGGCATTCGAAAGGGAGAAGTTTACCCGAGCATTTGCAGATCCGACAATGAACTTCGCATTTCTCAGTACGGACTTAATATAACTCACGGATGGGTTGCCGATTCTCATCAATGAGATAGCGAGGACGACCTGACAAGTCAGAAATCTGAGCCGTTTTCGTATTTATGCCGAGGTTATGGAATAGCGTCGCAAAGATTTCCTGAACGTGAACCGGACGATCAAGGGGAACACCACCAACGCGATCTGTCTGACCGACTATGCGGCCCCCCTGCAATCCACCACCAGCCAGTAAGACCGACTGCGTTCCCGGCCAGTGATCGCGGCCTCCCTTGGCATTGATCCGAGGAGTACGACCAAATTCGCCCCAGACGATCACCGTGGTCTGTTCCAGCAAGCCTCGCTCGTCCAGATCTTGTAGAAAAACCGCTAGAGCCTGATCAAATACGGGTAAATATTTTTTGGATAAATAGTCGATACTGCCTTCTCGATTGGCGTGCCAATCCCATGCACCAAAAGCCACAGTCACACAACGCACGCCCGCTTCTACCAGACGCCTTGCTAACAATAAATGTTGAGGACTTTGCGGCGCGCCACCAAAACTGGGGTCGGTTTTCTGTAAGTCACCGTAACGATCACGAACCGACCGGGGTTCTTTTTCCAGATCCATGGCGTCTGCAAAACGACCTGATGTTAACATCTGAAACGCCTGCTGTTGAAAATTATCAATCCCGTCCACTTCAAAATTCTGCTGACTGCGTTTGAATGACTCCAGCAACGCCCGACGTTCATTTAATCGCGTTAGATCAATTCCATTTAAAACCAGGTCCGATTTTACTTCCCCTTCAAGTGTAAAGGGAATGTGATCATAGCCGGTGAATCCGGGCCACGACGGATTTCCCTGTAAGTGACTACCGTTGTTGTTATACGGGCTGTAACCCATCTTCGGAGCCGCATCAACATAGGGAATCATCCCCTTTTGTCCCGGCCCCAGTAGTTGGGAAACGATGGAACCTAATGCCGGCCATCCCCCTGCCGGTTCGCCATCTTCAGTTCTCCCTCCCGCACGTCCCGTATAACATTGAAACGATTCATGGCGATTCTCCATGCCGACCAGAGTGCGTACGACAGAGAATTTGTCCGCAATCGCTGATAATTGCGGAAGTAATTCACAATACTGGATTCCCGGCACCTTTGAATGAGTTGGTGAGAAGGAGCCACCAATCTCACGGGGTGCGTCTGGCTTGGGGTCGAACGTTTCAAATTGAGTTGGCCCTCCCGGGAGGTAAATCATCACGACCGACTGCGGGCTTGATTTTTGTGGTAGCCGGGCTGCTAACTCACCTCGACCATGCAGTGATATCCCTCCCGCAATTCCCACTGAACCAATTTTCAAGAAGTGGCGTCGTGAAAGTTCCACATCGGACAAGTATCGACTCATAAGAATTCTCCTACATGTTTGATAGAAACTACCAGACATGGGTGACATTCTCAACCCCATCTTGTAATTGAAACTCGCGGACCTCCTTTCTAGATTACTTCGTAAGAGCGATCTTACCAGTTAATGTCCATGCCGAAATAAAACGCAACATTTTTTGATCTGTGAAATTATTGCAAAATGTTGAGGAAATTCTCTTAAGGAGTTTTTATTTGATGTAGTGGACCATAGAATTTTTGAATAATCAAAATAACCAAAGCAGCTCCAATTAAATCTCAGGATTAGATTTAATGATTCATGCAGAATATGTGGAACGACTTGTCAATTTACTGGACCCTGAAGCGAATATTCTCTTCAATCTTACATTTGAAGAGGCAACAGAACGAGTAGGGAGCGGTTCACCAGAGCGTGTCAGAGAAATTGACGGACAATTTGCGATTGTTCATAAGGCAGGAACGCGAATTCGGATGGCGCGCTCCATTGGCAGGCCGATGCGGTTCTTTCTGGCGAAGCGCGCGGAAGGCCCCTGCCTGGTCATCGCAGAAAGAATTGATGAAATTTACGAGTTCCTCAAAAGCGAAGGACTCGACGCGCAGTTTCACCCATCTTACACGAGAATGGTTCCAGCGCATTACATTCTAGAACTTCAACTGATCGGCTGCCCCGATCCTAATCCTAAAACAACGCGATACTTTACCCCAGCACAAAATTGCCTCCCACATCAATTGGATGAAATCGGAAAGCAGTATATCGGTGCGGTCTCTCAAGAAATCCAAAAGTGGCTGGATACCATTCCAGCGCAGGAACAGATCGGTGTACTTTTTTCCGGAGGTATTGATAGCGGCGCTCTGTTCTTACTGGTATACCACGCGCTGATCACTCGCAATGAATCACCTGCCCGTCTGAAGGCGTTTTCACTTTCTATTGACGGTGAAGGCAGTGATTGCCAACAGGCATTCCAGTTTTTAGAACAGATGAATCTAAGCTTCTTTCTGGAAGTGCTTGAAGTCCCTCAAAGTAACCTGGACTTTGAAGAAGCCATCAAAATTGTGGAAGACTATAAACAGCTTGATGTGCAGGCAGCAACAATGACGTATGCCTTATGCAAAAAAATACGCAAGCTGTATCCACGCTGGAAATATCTACTTGACGGCGACGGAGGGGATGAGAATCTAAAAGACTATCCGATTGAAGCGAATCCCGAGTTGACCATTCGTAGCGTACTCAACAATTTGATGCTGTATCAGGAAGGTTGGGGAGTTGAGGCGGTGAAACATTCGCTCACGTATTCGGGCGGTCAAAGCCGAGGGCACGTGAGAACCTATGCACCTGCTCGCAGTCTCGGCTTTCAAGGCTTCAGCCCTTATGCTTTGCCGAATGTGATCGAAGTGGCTGAAGGAATCCCTTATATCGAACTGACAGACTGGAACCACAAAAAGCTGTATGCACTCAAAGGAGATATTGTGTGCAGAGGAGTCAAACAAATCACGGGCATTTCCATGCCCGTCTATCCCAAGTGCCGCTTTCAAGAAGGTACTCTCAATAGTGACTCCTTCAATTCCGTTTTCTCTGATTCCGAAAGCGTGTATCGACAGACGCTTTTATCGCTTTACCCATAATGAAACCCTTTACCATTCACTGGTGCGCCGCGATTTGGCGTGGGTTGGCGTCCTGGTCCTGTCCACAACCAGGTGACAGCGAATACACTTTTATGTTGCACCATGCATGACAAACTGGCGGCATGAATGAATCTTCCACTCCCGACCTATCATGACCAGGAAATCCTGGCAGCGCGGCCTGCTAAGAACCAGGTTTCTGCCGATGTACCCTACGCATTTTTAAATGAAACGGAATATTCCGCTCGCGGCACGCTCACAGAGATCTCTACTATCTTTCTTACGAATCGCGAATGTCCTTTTCATTGCCTGATGTGTGATCTCTGGAAAAACACGACGAATCACACACTCAAGCCCGGCATGATTCCGCAGCAAATTGAGTATGCTCTCTCACGACTCCCGGTTGCCAAACAAATCAAGTTGTACAACAGCGGAAATTTTTTTGATACCCAGGCGATTCCTCAAGCAGATTTCACTCAAATCGCCTCGCAAGTACAGAATTATGAAAGGGTGATCGTTGAGAACCACCCATTGCTGTGCAATCGGACTTGCCTGGACTTTCAACAATTAATCCCCGGACAACTGGAAATTGCATTAGGGCTGGAAACCATTCACCAAGCGGTTTTGCAAGCATTGAATAAGCGGATGACGTTGGATGACTTTTCAAAAGCAGTCGAGTTTTTGTTAAGCCACTCGATTCAAACCAGGGCCTTTATTCTGTTGAAGCCACCATTGATGACAGAACAGGCGGGTATTGAATGGGCCATTCGCTCTGTCGAATACGCCTTTTCGCTGGGAGTGGAATGTTGCTCTCTCATTCCAACACGCTCAGGCAATGGAATGCTCGAACAGCTGGAACAGGCTGGCCAGTTTTCTGCTCCGCTGCTCTCCTCAATCGAAACCACACTGGAAGCTTGTTTAAATCTGAAGCAAGGACGAGTTTTCATGGATCTTTGGGATCTGGAGCAGCAATACCAGACAGAAGCAAACTTGAACCATCGTCTGGATCGATTAAAACAGATGAATCTTTCACAGAAAGTCTCGGATGCGTAATGACAAAGGCCACTCTCAAACGGATTCATTCAACAGCTTTAAAAAATCGGTTTCAGACAAAACAGGAACTCCCAAGCCCTGTGCTTTGGTCAGTTTGCTACCGGCCTTTTCACCGGCCAGCAGGTAATCGGTTTTCGCGGAAACACTTCCAGATGCTTTTCCGCCATGTTTTTGAATCAGCTCTTTGGCTTCATCCCGTGTAAATTGTGACAACGTTCCTGTCACAACGATCGTTTTGCCATCCAGAATCCCTGCCGCTTTTTTCGTTTTGGGGACGGGACTTCCCATATTCAGCCCCAACTCTTTCAGTTCCTGAATCAGTTTAACACCAAAATCGGAGTGAAAAAAAGTATATACCGATTCTGCAATAACGGGTCCGATCTCATCCACCGCGGCCAGATCATCAATACTCTGGCTGGTAATCTCATCGATTATCCCAAATTGTTTTTCCAAAATGCGCGCATTGCTGGATCCTACGTGCCGAATATTTAAACCGGTTAACAATCGCCAGAGAGGTTGCCGCTTAGATTTTTCAATTCCTGCCAGCAGATTGTCAATCGACTTTTCGCCTTGACGCTCCAAATTGACCAGTTGATCATAATGCTCGTCCAGTCGATAAACATCCGCCAGTCCTGTGATGAGCCCTTGATCGAGCAACTGCTCAATCAGCTTGATCCCCAGGCCTTCAATATCCATTGCTTGCCGCGATGCATAAAAACGCAACGTCTCGCGTATCGATGCGGGACAAGTCGGATTCGGACAGCGAATATAAACTCCTCCTTCATCTTTGACCAACGTCGCCTTGCATTCGGGACAGTGTTCTGGAAATTTCAATTCCTGCTGGGTGCCATCGCGAAGGTGTTCTTCAACGCGGACCACATGCGGTATGATTTTGCCAGCTTTTTCGACAACAACCCAATCACCAATCTGAATCCCCAGTCGATCCATCTCATCCCGATTATGCAGACTGGCTCTGGATACCGAAGTCCCGGCAATTTGAACTGGTTCCAAATTGGCCACGGGAGTAACGGTCCCTGTCTTACCAACCTGGAAGACAATCGAATCGACCTTGGTAACGGCCTCATAGCGCTCCCATTTATAAGCGGCGACCCAACGCGGACTTTTCGATGTATTTCCCAGTAATTCCCGCTGATCAAAGCGGTTGACCTTGAGCACAATTCCATCGACTTCAAAATCAAGAGTGTGTAACTCATCCATCATTGTCTGAACGTGTTGAAATGCGCTCTCCAGATTGGGGAACGCCTCGACATTCGGTGTCGCAGGAATTCCCATTTCCTCAATCGCAGCCAAAAATTCAATGTGTGTTTTATAATCAACGCCTGAGACAGCGCCCGTTCCGTGTGCGAAAAATCGTATTTTTCGCTTGGCACAGAGTTTGGGATCCAGCAGCTTTAATCCCCCTGCGGTCGTATTCCGGGGATTGGCGAATGGTTCTTTGCCCTGCTTTTGCATTTCCACATTCAGGATCTGAAAGTCAGAATTGCTGATATACGCTTCGCCTCTGATTTCCATTAATTCAGGAGGGTTGTCAGTCTGCAGACGTAAGGGAACACCGCCAATCGTTCGCACGTTATGCGTGATATCATCTCCCTGCTGACCATCGCCGCGTGTAATGCCCTGCGTTAAATGACCGTTCTCATACACCAGCGAAACCGCCACTCCGTCAATTTTATATTCTGCGGTTAACTCAACCTGTTCTTCATCCAAAAGTTTACAGATACGAGTCTCAAACTCTCGGAGGCCTTCCTCTTCAAAGATATTATCGATCGACAACATCGGCAGACGATGAGTAACTGTCTGGAATCCTTCAATCGGCGCCCCCCCGACTTTTTTCGTCGGACTGTCAGGCGAGTCAAATTCCGGATGTTCGTCTTCCAGCTTCTCCAGCCGTTTCATTAACCGATCAAATTCAAGATCTGTTATTTCGGGTTTTGCCTGAAGATAGTAAAGTCGATTATGGTGCTCGAGCTTCTTGCGAAGTTCTTCAATTTCTTTTCGCACTGACATGAGGTAATCCGCGTTGGAAAAGGGAATGAGACAACGGACTCAGGAAGTGGCCTCGTTCAGGGTTTTCTCCTGCTGAGTCAACTTCATATCAGTCTCAACCATCAGCCGCGCCAGTTCTTCAAAAGTGACTTTGGGCTCCCAGTTCAAAACCTGGCGTGCTTTTGTGGGATCTGCGCAGAGCAATTCGACTTCAGCGGGACGATAATACTGTGGATCGATTTCAACATATTGTTTCCAGTCCAACTCGACTGCACTAAATGCGGCTTCCAGAAATTCGCGCACGGAATGTGTTTCGCCGGTTCCAATCACAAAATCGTCGGGATTGTCCTGCTGTAAAATCAGCCACATCGCCTCGACATAGTCGCCTGCAAACCCCCAGTCTCGCTTTGCATCAATATTTCCGAGATACAGTTTGTCCTGCATACCCAGTTTAATTCGCGCCACTGCTTTGGTGATTTTTCGGGTGACAAACGCTTCACCGCGTCGTGGAGATTCATGATTGAATAGAATCCCATTGCAGGCATACATGCCATATGATTCCCGGTAATTGATCGTCTGCCAATAAGAGAATACTTTGGCACACGCATAAGGGCTTCGAGGATGAAAGGGAGTCGTTTCACTTTGTGGTGATTCCACAACCTTACCAAACATTTCGCTTGAAGAGGCCTGATAAAAGCGAATCTTCTTTTGGCTTTGTTCCTCGTAATACCGTAATGCTTCCAGCAGACGTAGCGTTCCCACACCGGTTACTTCTGCAGTATAAACGGGTATATCAAACGAAAGCCGTACATGGCTCTGCGCTGCCAAATGATAGATTTCATCCGGTTGCACTTTCCCCAGAATCTGATTGAGGTTGGATCCTTCAGCAAAATCACAATAGTAACAATTCTGCGGAGGCTCGCCGATCCCCGGCTTACTGCAGGATGAAATTCCATGAACGTCGTAATTTTTACTTTCCAAAAATCGGGAAAGGTAATATCCGTCCTGACCATTGATTCCCGTAATTAAAGCAACTCGATTCACTGCAAACAATCCTCATTAGAACTCTGTTATTATTCAGTACTGGCAGCATGACAATTTGTCGACTCATGCAGTTTAGGGGTTTTCTTCTGAATGGCAAGGTTTGTTTGATTTCCGGCTGACAGCATCCAGGGCAAATCCATTTTACTTCGAGTCATTATTCTGTGCGGAACGATGACCTTTGATGTAATACTTCAGAATTTCCCAGCGCCGGATCACGCCTAACATGCGATGCGGTTGCTCGCGTGAAACGACCGGTAAGCAATCGTAGGATCCTTCCCGAAATTTAGCCCAGACGCGCGCTAAGGAATCGTCGGGATAAACGACGGTTTCCAAGGTGTTCGCCAGATCCGCAGCCCTGACCAGAGAGCCGATCTTGGGATCGAACAGGGTGTTACTCAAGTCCTGATAGCGAATCACACCCACGACTTCTTCGTTCGGCCCTAATACAGGGAATGTGTTGTCGTGACTATGTTCGATGAATGAAATCACCTCATTGAAAGTCGCTGTTTGTGAAATTCCTTTCACATTTTTGCGATAAAGTTGTTCGACGAGAATCTGATCGGGGGGTTGCTCAGTTTCAGAAAGCAGACCAAACGAAACCAAAAATCTTCGAATCAACGCCTGAAATTCGCTGATCGGATCACCGGCAGTATGGTGGATCGCGTTAATCAGTGGGACTTCACCCGACCGCAATACCGATTGGCGAATCATAATGGGCCCGACAATTTCAAAAAACACGACCGATCCCAGAATAATGGTCTGTAGATGTCCCCCCAAAACGGGGTCTCTACTGACGGCAATGGCTGAGAGTGCAATGGCAGCTCCCGCCTGCGCGAACAGTGTGGTTCCCAACCATTGACAAACTTCAGGTTCTTCGCCTCGTAGTTTCGCAGGAACAAAGATCCCAAAATATTTACCCAGCAACCGCAGAACGATATAGCTTCCACCAATCAAACCGGCTTCCATAAACTGCTTTGGCTCTAGTTCCGCACCATGAATGATGAAAAACAGCACGCACAGAAAGCCTGTAAGTGGATTCAACTCTTTTTCAACTTTCGGCACTTCTTCCTCTGTAAGTGAATTTGCAACCGTAAAGCCCATCGCCAGAAAGGTCAGCATATAAGGCAGTTCCATTGTGCGACAGAGTCCCAACGCCAATGAGATCAGCCCGATGAACATGATAATTCGGCGGCTGCCTTTGATGATGGAACTACCATAACTAATCATCAACCCGCCAAAAATGCCGATAAAAATCGAGCCGAAGATGTCCATACCCAGGTGGCCCAGTTGCGAGAATACGGAAACCCCCTCATTGTCGCCTTTGAAGAAAAGCACGGCGACAAAAATGACCTCGAATGCGATGATCGATGCTAAATTATTGAGAGCCACCAGAATTCCGGTGTACTCGGAAATCGAACCCTCTGACTCCATTTCTTTCAGAACCAGAATTGTTGTCGCAGGAGCGGTCGCAATTGCCAAAGCGCCAAGCAGGATTGCAGCACCACCAGATTCACCAACCAGTAATAACCCCACATAGACCATGAAAAACGTGGCCAGGATTTCACTCAAAGACAAAGGAAGCACACGGTGAAACAAACGGCGCAGACGCGATAACGTAAAATGATTTCCCAGACCAAAGAGCACCAGTGCCATCGCCAAGTCTGTCAGCGGTTTGAGTTCTTCAATATGTTGATGCGGGACCACATCAAATATCGCTGGCCCCAGACATACTCCCATTAATAAATAGGCAGTCACTTTGGGGAGACGAAATAACTCTGCCAAAGTGCCCGACAGCAAGCCAGCAGCTAGAAACATCCCTAGTGTAAATATGATATGCCATGAGCCCATTAGAACTTCCTGTTCCGAATCAATTGAGTACAGATACGCGGGGATTATAGCAGATATAGATCACTGGTCGATCCTCACAAGACATTCTGGATCGTAAAAAATTGATACTAAACCACTATGAGAAAGCGAGTTCGAACTATTCACTTTCCCTAACCTGACTCACGTCGCAATTTTTCAGAACGGAAGCGACTATTCGAGGTTCATTGTTACTGTTTTTAGTTCAGTATAACTGGCAAGTCCTGCTGCTCCCAATTCGCGACCAATTCCACTCTGTTTGAACCCACCGAAAGGTGCCGCTGCATCAAACACATCATAACAATTCACCCAGACTGTGCCGGCCTTGAGACTGTTGGCCAATCGATGTGCTTTTTTCACATCGCTGGTCCAGATAGCGGCGGCCAAACCAAAATGAGTACTATTGGCACGGGATATCACTTCATCGACATTCTTGAAAGGCAAAATACTCAACACTGGCCCAAAGATCTCATCGGTTGCGATGGACATTTCATCGGTCACATTATCAAAGATCGTCGGCTCGACATAATAGCCTTTGTCACCAAACCGCGATCCCCCCGTCACACAATCAGCTCCGGCCGCATTGCCTTGTTGAATATAACCTAAGATTTTCTCCATCTGAGCCTGATCGACTTGCGGGCCTTGCGTGGTTTCAGGATTGAGTGGGTCACCCAGTTTCCGTGAGGCTGCTTTCGCAACGATCTTAGCAACAAATTCCTCATGCACGGCTTCTTCCACAAACAACCGGCTTCCGGCACAACAGCATTGTCCCTGATTGAAGAACAACCCGAATTCTGCACCGGCCACAGCAGCATCCAGATCACTGTCAGCGAAAACCACATTCGGACTCTTGCCTCCCAACTCGAAGGTGAGTCGTTTCAGAGTCGCAGCTGCGTCGGCCATAATGATCTTTGCGGTGGCATCCTCTCCCGTGAAAGCGATTTTATCCACATCAGGATGTTTCACCAGTGCGGCCCCTGCCGTCGGTCCATAGCCGGGCACCACATTAATCACCCCCGGAGGGATTCCCGCTTCCATCGCGAGTTCTGCCATTCTCAAGCAGGAGAGCGGTGTCTGTTCGGCTGGTTTCATCACGATTGTACAACCTGCGGCTAATGCGGGGGCCCATTTCCAAGCCGTCATTAACAAGGGGAAATTCCAGGGAATGATTTGCCCTGCCACCCCAAGTGGTTCACGGCGGGTATAGCAAAAGTGATTACCACGAATCGGAATCGTGGCCCCTTCGATCTTGTCAGACCAGCCGGCATAATAACGCAGACAGTCAATCACAAGCGGTAAATCGGCTGCGCGGCTATCGCGTATCGGCTTACCATTATCTAATGATTCCAAAGCCGCCAGCTCTTCGATATTGCTTTCTACCAAATCAGCCAGACGATAAATTAATCGTCCCCGATCGCGTGCATCCATTTTCGACCACGGACCTGATTCAAATGCCTTTCGCGCCGCTTTGACGGCTAGATCGATATCGGCGGCATCCCCCTCGGCGACATCAGCAATTACATCTTCCGTAGCCGGGTTCACAGTCGCAAAAGTCTTACCGCTGACTGCATCACGCCATACTCCATCAATCAATAGCTGGGTCTGTCGGATACGGGGAGTGTCTGCTACGGAATCAAGAACGTCTGTCGCCATGACTGAATCTCCTGAGAAAATGTTGAGCGTAATTTATTTCACAGAATGAAATGCTGTTTGAAAAGAGGCGTATCTTCCACCCCCCGCCCCTCATTGTGATCGGTTTCTCTCTTGTTCTCAAGAGGGATGCTCGAAAGCGCGCAAAAAAGCGGTGAAGAAGAAAGCGGCGCCTGGCAAGAAACTCTTAACCTGTGCGAGGTGCCTGTAGCGTCTCCCAGGCCATTCCGATCGAGCATCACAGCCTGAGTGACACTCTGGCTGGATAAGACGCTTTAGATAGCACGCAGAATCGCTGCAGCACTTTGCCCAAACGAGGTTCGACTGACTGTCATCGCAGTCGGGACGGTGAGCGGTCGAACTTCTCCGTGTATAATATCGAGATTACATAACGGATCAGGAGTTTCATAATTCAGCGTGGCAGGTGTTGCACCATGACGAAGTGAAAGAATACTGGCTGCTAACTCAACAGCGCCGGAACCAGCATCAAAATGTCCGAAGTAGCTTTTGAGAGCGGTGATCGGAATTTTCGCGGCATCATCGCCAAACAGACGATGATAGGCTCTTGCTTCAACATGGTCGTCAATTTTCGTGCTCTTGCCATGTGCGTTGATATGACCGAGTTCGCTGGGCTTCAATTTCGCTTGACGCATCGCCGACTCAATAGCGCGAACCAGGCCGGTATCATTTTCCTGATTGCTGTCAGAAGCGGAACGCCCATCGCAGCCTGCTCCTAACCCAATCACTTCTGCATAAATTTCGGCACCACGACGAACAGCGTGGTCATAATTTTCAACCACAAAAGCAGCAGCCCCTTCTCCGAGAATCGTACCATTACGATCCCGATCAAAGGGCCTGCAGGCACGTTTGGGGTCTTCATCACGTGACAACAAGTCGATCAAGTTTCGGCGTGAAAGATCAACAGGATTGATATTCGAAGTACATGCCCCGACCACCATACAATCGACGGCTCCACGTTTAATCCACCCCATTGCCTCGGACAAGGCCAGTAGCGCAGAAGAATCCTGGCTGGTAATCGTATTATTCGGGCCCTGTGCATTATGTTCGATAGAAATATGACAAGCCGGCATGTTAGGAAGTTGCCTGAGCATCCATAAGGGAGTGATCTGCCCCATGAAGTCTTCGCCCCAACGTGTCAGTTCGAACGAGTCATCTGCACAGAGTTTGACTGTTTCGACTAGCTCATCAGGGGTAGTCGGGATCTGGCCTGCACCAAAGCAGACGCCAAAACGTTCCGGATCAACGACGCCACTTTTAATTCCCGCGTTTTTAACGGCATCGGATGCAGCAGAAACACCAAGCTGAATGTCACGCGACATGACTTTCAGAAATTTCTTGTTGTAGAGGTGCAGTTCAGGGTGAAAGTCTTTGACTTCCGCTGCCAGTTTTGAAGGCAAATTTTCAGTCGGAATCGTTGAAAGACGGCCAATACCCGAAACGCCTGAACTTATATTTTTCCAAAAAGCGTCTATACCGATACCGATGGGTGAAACAACCCCGATACCAGAAATAACAACACGCGTTTGATTTGACCCAGCCATCTTAGCTTGACCCTCAACCTCCAACAGCAAAAAAACAATGCAAATCCCTTAACAACATTGTCTCTCACTGTAGTAGTAAGATTGTTGATATTCTCAGCTTGACACAAAATGTGCTCAGTACTCTAAGAATAACTACCGCTATCTCTTTGAGTTCCTTCTCCTGTATCTATATATCGGAAATATACAACCAGAAATCTGAGAGTGATCTCAAACCCAAAGCAGAATATCCTTAAACTCAGTAAATAAAATAGGTTATAACGTTATAACCGTTTTTCGACTCTACTGCAGTAAAGGCAAAGCTTTACGTCAAAACAAGTCTATGGAATTTAAGGCAGGTGCTTTAAAAGCTAAGGGCGTGATAGAGAGCAAAACTCCCGAATTATCAGGTTGGAAATCCTTTTCACAGGTTCGAGTGAAATCAATTCCTGCCAACGAATATCATTGAGGTCCCCTTCAACAATATCTTGTACAGGAAAGATACCAATCGAGTAATATTACACACTTTCCCGGTCACTTTGTCAAGCGAATTCCCGGAAAAGCCAAACTTTGCGGTAGATACTGCCCAACAGGCAATCATTCACAAGTCTCCCTAAACGGACTTTACCGCAGGTTTCTACAGAACTTTATTCGTCTGTAATTTCGAAAACGGCTTCAATCTCGACCGCAACGCCTGTTGGCAGTGAGGCAAAGCCAAGTGCACTGCGGGCGTGATACCCATCGCCGGTCTTGCCGAACAATTCATGAAACAGGTCTGACGCCCCATTGATTACAAGATGCTGGTCAGTAAAATCAGGGGTTGAGTTCACACAACCCAGCAATTTGATTACTTTCAAACCGTTTAAGCTGCCATGTTCGTCGCGCACTGACCGTAAGATCTTAATCGCACAATCCCGGGCAGCGGCCACTCCGTCTTCCAGGCTGACATTCTCTCCCAATCGCCCCTTCTGATCACTGACGTGACCTGAGGTCATCAGCAGATTCCCCGTTTTGATGCAGAGCTTGAGATAACCAGGGTCAACTGGTTCAAAAACGAGGCCTAACTCAGCAGCTTTTTGTTCGACAGACATGTCAATTCCTTCAGAGACAAACGTTTCAAAAATATACCACCGTTAATGTAAAGCGCTTGTCTGTATTTTACAATCCAGCCACATTAAGTAAAAAACTGAAACGCGCCTGAAGGAGCAAATGCATTCTGAAAATGCTGTATTTCCGGTTTTGACTGATTTGAAGACCAGACGATGGAAATGACATCAAAGCGAGCGGCGCGGATGAGTAGTTGATGACTCTTGAGGAAGGAGCTGGCCAGTCGTGTAAGCTGACTTTGTTTTGCCGACGTGACAGCCTCAAAAGGCTGTCCTTTACAATCGCTTTGTCGTGTTTTGACTTCCACAAACACAACCGTCTCGCGATCCAAGGCGATGATATCAATTTCCCCCAGGTCCGTTCGGTATTGCCTGGCTAAGATCGAGTATCCCTGCTGCTTCAGAAATTTGATCGCAGCACGTTCGCCTTTATCACCTAATAGTTTTCCAAACCATTTACCAGCCATAAGCAATTACTTGTAAACGGACGTTGAGATCAAGCAGTCACTCAATACCAGATGCCTGAGACAGAAGCGCTGAAATTCTGACAGCGCTTCTGTAAAGTATCTTATGACAATCTACTCTTCGACTTTTTTCACTTTTGCACGGCGTTCGGTCAGACGTGTTGCTTTACCAACGCGATCACGCAGGTAATACAGCTTAGCACGACGGACGCGACCATGGCGTTTTACATCCAGCTTAGCGATTTTCGGTGAATTTACTGGAAAAATTCGTTCCACACCTTCACCGGCTACGATACGCCGAACCGTGAAATTTTCACGTGATCCATCTCCGCGTCGGGAAATGATCACTCCACTGAAAATCTGAATGCGTTCCTTGTCACCTTCTTGAATTCGGGTGTGTACGTCTACGGTATCACCGATCTCAAATTGAAGTGGTTCTTCACGTAGGCTGGATGCTTCTACTTTTTTCAATAATTCCTGCATAACTCAAAGTCCTCTTGGCACGTTTTCCGGACATCTGACTTAGTAGTCCGAAACGCACTGTTTACATTATTAAGTTCAAATTGAATTTGATTCCGACTCAGTTAAAAGATCATTACGTCGTTCGCGAGTACGAATGATACTCTGTTCGTGTCGCCAACGTGCGATCTCCTGGTGATTCCCACTTAGTAACACTTCCGGAACTTCCATTCCACGAAAGTTTTGAGGCCGTGTGTATTGGGGGTGTTCCAACAGTCCCGATTCAGAAAACGAATCGTATTTGGCACTGCTTTCATCACCCAATACTCCGGGAATCAACCGGATTACAGTCTCAATAATCAACATGGCCGGGACTTCCCCTCCATTGGTAATGAAGTCGCCTGCCGATATTTCCATTGGTTTCAACCCAATGCGGATTCGTTCGTCGAACCCCTCGTATCTTCCACACAGTAATGTCAGCTGTGATTCTTTCGATAATTCTTGAGCCAGGCTTTGATTCAATGTTCTCCCTTGTGGGGTTAGCATTATCAATTTACCCGTCTCAGGAACAACTTCCTGAACATGCTCTACACAATCAAAGACCGTTTCACAGCCAATCAACATCCCCGGACCGCCTCCATACGGGCGGTCATCCACTGAGGCATGCTTGTCTGTTGCCCAGTCCCTAAAATTCCAACGCTGAATCTTTACTAATTGATTTTGAATTGCCCGCTTGAGCAGACCCTGCTCAAGATAGCTGTCAAATAGTTCCGGAAACAAAGTTAGAATATCAAATCGCATGATGCTCTCTCACAGAGCGAACTTCTGTCGAACCGACTCTCAGAAACCTATTCTGAGGGAGTTTCTTCAGTAGCCGCACCCTCTTCAGAAGTCGCTTCCGCTGTTTCTTCCTGAGTTTCCGGTTCCGGCTCGGGAGCTGGTTCCTTAGGAGCAGTCAGAGGAGCAGGCGCAGCCGCTGTTCCAAACTTATTCTGTTTCACTTTTTTGATCAGTGTTGCTACGTTATCAGAAGGTTTGGCTCCGACTGACATCCAGTAATCAACACGTTCCATGTTAATTGCGACACGTTTTGACTTGTCAGCAACGGAAGTATCATAAGTACCGATTTCTTCGATTGCTTTACCATCACGTTGCTTGCGTGAATCCATTACACAAATACGATAGAAGGGACGATGTTTACGACCCATTCTTTTCATACGAATACGAACTGCCACTAAATTCTCCTTTTGGAAACGAACTCTTACCTTTGGGAAGATACCATTTATAACACACTTAAAACAGCTTCAGATCACATCACTCCGATTAACGATTTTTCTTCCGCTGCTTCTTTTTCGCTTTTCTGTCTTTTTTCTTTTTCTCGCGTAGCTTTAACGGGTCACCTCCACGCTTACTACGTTCTTTCTGTTTGCTGAGTCCGCCTCCGGGATCCATCATGCCACCGGAAGAGAGCTCACGCATGGCTTTCATTTTGTCACGCATGCCCATACCGGCCATCTTCTGCATGACACCTGCCATATTATTAAAATCTTTGACCAGGCGGCTGATTTCCGATGGATCTGTCCCACTCCCGATCGCAATTCGGCGACGGCGACTATGATCAATCAGATCGGGGTTCTCGCGTTCTCTAAGTGTCATCGAACCGATAATCGCATCGATGCGTTTCATTTCCGAACCAGGGTCGACATCAGGATTCGTATCCAGCAGTCCTCCCATACCTGGAATCATTTTCATGATTTCTCGCATGGGTCCCATTTTTCGAATGGTTGCCATCTGCTTCTGGAAGTCACTCAGATCGAACTTCCCTTCGGCCATTCGGGTCTGAAGGTCAGCAGCTTCTTCTTCATTAAACTGCTGCTGTGCTTTCTCAACCAGAGAAACCACATCGCCCATCCCCAGAATTCGGCCCGCCATCCGGTCTGGATGAAAAGGCTCCAGGCGATCCAGTGCTTCACCCACACCAATATACTTGATGGGAACACCGGTCACTTCCTTGACGCTCAGTGCCGCCCCGCCACGTGTATCACCGTCTAATTTTGTCAGAATGACGCCATCAAGTTCCAAAGCATCATTAAACGCTTTCGCACTATTTACCGCGTCCTGCCCAGTCATGGCATCGCAGGCAAAGATGACTTGATCGGGCTGAAGCTTGCGTTCTATCTGCTCCAGTTCCTGCATTAACTGTTCGTCAATGTGCAGGCGGCCCGCCGTATCGAGAATGACAGTATCGACATTCCCCAGTTTTTTCGCTTGGCTCAGTCCGTTTTGACAGACTTTGACAGCATTGTTTCCTTCAGGTGCTTCTGCATGCACAGGTACATCAACCTGTCCCGCAATCACCTTCAACTGTTCGATCGCCGCTGGACGTTGCAAGTCGGCCGCGACCAGCATTGGCTTGCGCCCCTGCTCTTTCAGGAGACGTGCCAGCTTACCACAGGTCGTCGTCTTACCACTTCCCTGTAGACCACACATCATAATCACGGTGATACCAGAGGGCCTGAAATCAAATCCCGGTTCGACGGGCCCCATCAGGTTGATCAATTCCTGATGAACGATTCCCACGATCTGCTCGTCAGGTCGAACTGACTTCAGAACTTTTTCGCCGAGTGACTGCTCGGTTACCCGCTCAATGAAGCTCGTTGCGATTTCATAATTAACATCTGCTTCCAACAACGCCTGACGTACTTCGCGCAGCCCATCCCTGATATTACCTTCGGTGAGTTTCCCACCGCGGGCAAGACCGCTGAGTGCACTTTTCAGACTGGACGATAATCCTTCAAACACTTGATAGTACCTGGATTGTTAAAAACGGAATTAACTACGCATAAAAACAAACAGAAATCAAACTGGAATACTGCAACCCCTCATATTGAGGATGGCAGTAAATGAGCGCAAAATGCGCATCTAAACCGAGCACTTACAAGAGGTTAAGACAGAAGTCCCAAACTCCCACAGGCGGCGGTATTCGCAAAGTTATGATGAGACAATAACTTGCATCAAGTCGTGAAGTTTAAAAGCTGACTGAACAATACACAACGGTTCCAGCACTCCTTTTTAAAATTCTTGCCCCTTTTACTCCGCAAAATTCCTACAATGTTATACAAATCACTGTCAGAAACGCAATAATGTCCATAATCATGGCTGTTCGCGGGTAGTGGATTCTCCTGATTATTGGAATACACACAGACTAATGGCTTTGATTTTTGGATTTGTCCGGTCCGGAAACCTTATATTCAGGTCTCTAATTGTGTATGGTTTCTGAGTGCGTTTTCTCTCCAGAAAACAGCATGACCTTGCGTACACAGGAACCAATTGCCTCAGCGCAGTGTCCTCTGGAAAAGATCCTGTGACAAGTTACGATAGATACTTCAAACCATCTGTTATTGATCAATCGAGTTGAAACGAAAACAAAGAAAAAGATGAGTAATACAAAAAACCTGTTCGATAAAGTCTGGGACTTACACACCGTCAAAACTCTTGATTCCGGCCAGGACCAATTATTGATTGGTTTACACCTGATTCATGAAGTGACCAGCCCGCAGGCGTTTGAAATGCTGCGTGACCGCGGACTGAAAGTTCTGTTCCCTGAACGCACAGTGGCAACCGTGGATCATATTGTTCCCACGCTGAACCAGTCGCGTCCTTTCGCAGACAATCTCGCTGAACAGATGATGACAGCCATCGAAAAGAACTGTTCTGAATTCGGCATTACACTGCTTGACGTCGAAGACAGCCGCCAGGGGATCGTGCATGTTGTTGGCCCCGAACAGGGACTGACACAACCCGGAATGACCATTGTCTGTGGCGACAGCCATACCAGTACGCACGGTGCTTTCGGCTCCATCGCTCTGGGCATCGGTACGAGTCAGGTCGCGCATGTTCTGGCAACACAGACCATGGCACTCGGTCGTCCTAAAGTCCGACAGATCCTGATCAACGGCGAATTGGGACCTGGCGTGACAGCAAAAGACATCACGCTGTACGTCATCCGTAAACTCGGCGTTCAAGGCGGCGTCGGTTATGCTTATGAGTATGCAGGCGAAGTCTTCGATCGGATGTCGATGGAAGAACGAATGACGGTCTGTAACATGAGTATTGAGGGAGGCGCCCGCTGTGGTTACATCAACCCCGACCAAACGACTGTCGATTACCTGAAGGGGCGGCCCTCTTCTCCTGAAGGAGCTGCATTTGAAAAAGCAGCCGACTGGTGGCTCAGTCTGGCTTCTGGTCCCGATGCGAAATTTGATGATGTCGTTGAATTCGATGCTGCGGATATCGAACCGACAGTCACTTGGGGAATCACGCCGGCACAATCAGTAGGAATTTCCGAAACACTGGCCCCAATTGCCAGTTACCCGAAAGATGAGCAAACGCTGATTAAAGAAGCATTTCGCTATATGGAATTTGAAGAAAACCAACCCATCAAGGGACAGAAAATCGACGTTGCCTTTATTGGCTCCTGTACGAATTCACGAATTTCTGACCTGAGAGAAGCCGCGAAAGTAGTTCAGGGGCGTCATGTTTCTGAACATGTCAAAGCATTGGTCGTTCCCGGTTCACAGCTTGTTCGTAAACAGGCCATTGAAGAGGGACTCGATAAAATCTTCACCGATGCCGGCTTTGAATGGAGAGAGGCTGGCTGTTCAATGTGCCTGGCAATGAACCCCGACAAACTTGTTGGAAACGAATTGTGTGCTTCATCCAGTAACCGTAATTTTAAAGGCCGACAGGGAAGCCCGACAGGCCGCACCCTGCTCATGAGCCCGACGATGGTCGCGGCTGCCGCCATTAATGGTTGCGTGAGTGATGTGCGTGAAATGTTGAACGCTGTCCCCGTTTAATCAACTCATAAAATACAGCAAGCTCCTTAATCGCTATTATAAAAGATCAAAGACAAACCAATGATAAAAATTGAAAGCATCACCGGAACCTGTATCCCGCTCTTACTGGATGATATCGATACTGACCGAATTATCCCCGCACGTTTTTTACGATGCGTTACCTTTGAAGGACTGGGCGAACATGCCTTCGAAGATGACCGTATTCAGGACCCGGATCACCCCTTTGATAAACCGCAATTTCAGAATGCCTCGATTTTGATCGGTGGCCGTAATTTTGGTTGCGGTTCATCACGTGAGCATGCGCCCCAGTCTCTGATTCGCTGGGGGATCAAGGCGATCATCGCGGAATCCTATGCAGAAATCTTTTTTGGAAACTGTACTTCATTGGGAGTTCCCGCAGTTTGCGCCAGTCGCGAAACACTGGAAACCCTCGACCAGACGGTTCAAAGTCACCCGGAACAGGAAGTGACCGTCGATCTGTTAACCATGAAAATCAATTGTGGCGACCAGCAATTTGATTGTACGCTCCCCGAAAATGCCCGCGCTGCCTTGACCACAGGAACGTATGACTTTTTGGCACAATTACTGAAAAGTACTTCTGAAATCAAAGAGCAGGCTGCAACAGTGCCTTATTTTACATCCTTTGCCTGAATCGATGTGTCACGCACGTGCTTGCACTTAGCAGGTCGAGCAGAGGTCAACTTTGATGTACCAGGCATCTGACTTAACTTTACAAACGTGCTTTTATGTCTGAAAAGAAAACGAAAAGTAATCGTCGCGAATTTCTGACGGGACAGACGTTAAAGCAAGCGGTCGAGCAAGCCGGTGGAAATCTGGCTGACTACCTGAATGAAGCAACAGAGGAACTTGCTGCGCCGGCAGGTGGTTCCACCATCAGATTGGGCACGCGTGCGATGGCAACGGAGTTTGCCGTCGTCATGAATCCCGGCCCCAGCCAACAGGTCATGCAGGCTTCCGCTGCGCTGGATCTGCTGCATGAGCTGGAACAACTGATGACCGTTTACAGAAGCACCAGCGAAATGTCGCGCGTGAACGCCGCGGCTGCCGCAGGTCCGGTTGCCATTGATTTCCGACTGTTTGAAATTCTCGATCAAGCACGTCAGATCTGCCTGGAAACCGCAGGAGGCTTCGATCCATCTTCCGGCCCTTTGATCGCCTTGTGGAGGGAGTGCCGACAGCAGGGACGCATTCCATCGCAACAGGAAATTGATGTGTGCCTGACCCATACAGGCATTGATCAATTTGAATTCGACCACTCCGCACACACCATACGCTACCGCTCTCCCGAAAATGAGTTGAATCTGGGAGGGATCGGCAAAGGCTTTGCGCTGGACGTGGCAGGCCAGTTTTTAACAGAACAAGGGTTAGAAAACTGGTTGTTTTATGGAGGTTTCAGCAGCATTCTTGCCAAAGGCACACACAATCAACTCCCCGGCTGGCCAGTGGGCATCAAAAACCCGCTTTTTACAAACCAACGCCTGGGAACGATCTTATTGCAAAATACCTCCATGTCGACCAGCGGATCTTCAGTACAGCATTTTCGCCATGACGGAAAGCGTTATGGGCATATTTTGGACCCGCGGACCGGGTGGCCCGTCGCGGAACTGCTGTCTGTAACGGTTATTGCCCCCAATGCAGCGTTAGCAGATGCGCTTTCGACCGCTTTTTACGTAATCGGTATCGAAAAAGCCCTTGAGTATTGCGATAATCATAGCGATGTCGGTACGATTTTAATTCCACCACCCTCCCAAGGCCGTAAACTCTCCCCGGTAATTCGTGGAATTCCGAATGAGTTTCTGTTCCTGGATCGCGACCAATTGTTGTCACAATGATTAGTCGTTATAAAGGAATCTATGAAGAACAAGTGCATTCTCGGTTGATATTCATGTCCACTTCAGAAAGTGTTCCGAATCAATTGACCGGCGCTCTGCACAGCTCCCTGATGGGAATCGCGTTCTTTTTAGAGATATAAATCACAAAGTCACGTATCAAATGATTCATAATAATTGGATATTAGGAATCATCGGGTGTGATTTGATCTGCGAATGCCCTGCACAGACGATTGACTTCAAGCCTGAAAAATAAATGAAGTCATCCAACAGAGGTGTTCTGAATAACAGTAGACACGAAACAAAAAATTGAAATCCCCTTAAAATAACAGAGGGTTTATAAGTGCAAGATCTAAAGAAAATCTCAGGGATCGCAATCCTGTTCATTGTTGTGTTGCGGCTCGCTATCGGCTGGCAACTGTTGTACGAAGGCCTGTGGAAAATCGAGAGCTTAAGCTCCACGAGACCGTGGACGGCTGCCGGCTATCTGAATAATGCCAAAGGTCCCTTCCGCGATCATTTCCGGAGTATGACCGGCGACCCCAATGACCTGAACTGGCTGGACGCAGACAAAGTCGAAGCAAAGTGGCTCGCCTGGGAACAACAGTTCCTGAATCACTACCCGAATATCACCGATGCTCAGAAATCAAAATTGCATCAGATGGTGAATGGCAGTTCGTCATTTGCAGCGGAACTCAGTGCCATGCCGCCGGGAGTCGAAATCCGGGGAAGCCTGGGAAGTGTCGTGAAATATGATGCGAAACGAAAACGTTTGATTGTGGATGGCAAGAAACACTTAACGCCAGCCGAAAAACAACGACTGCAGTCAATGGTTCCAGTGAAAAAAGGCCCCAATGGAAAACTAGAAGGCGGGACCGCCCTCGATCGTGAATTTTATGAAGCTGTTGAAAAGGTTTACGCCCGCTCTGCCCGCTTGAGTTACATTGAAAAAATGCAGGCATCCTTGCGAGGAGATCCGGAGCTGGCCGGTCAGCTCAACATAAAACAGGAAGGCACCATCGACGGGAAACGGATTGGAAAGATTGAACAATACAAACTGGCATTGGAACGCTATGAACAAAAGTTGGCGCAAGCAGATCAGCAATTTAAAGTCGATCATTTGAATCAACTCGGAACCGAAATCCAGCAGATGAAATCTAGCCTGGTCAATCCGATTCGCGCCTTGGAAGATGAAATGGAAACCGAAGCGAACAAGCTGCTCACACCAGAACAATTCGCCGCCGGGCCCATCCCTCACGAAGACACGCAAATACACCGCGTCAACATGCTGACCATTGCCAGCCTGATAATTCTGGGCGTCTTGCTCCTGGTCGGCTTCGGCACCCGAATCGCCGCCATCGGCGCTGCAGGCATGCTATTATCATTTTATCTGGTTATGCCCCCCTGGCCGGGAGTTCCTGAAGCACCGGGACCTGAACACAGTTTTATCATTAATAAAAATATGATCGAAGTCATGGCATTACTGGCCATTGCTGCCCTGCCGACCGGAACCTGGTTTGGCATTGATGGCTTGGTTTACCGCTTTTTCCATAAAAAGAAAAAATCGGCAAAGTAAATTTGCTGATTCTGTTAAAAAATTCGTAGGAAATGCGGGTACATCCAGTAAACGCCTTGTTTTCCGCCTCTAACTAAATAAATCATTCCTTCCTACCGGTAACAAATACGCGTCGCGTATCAGGAGAATCAAATATGCAACTAACTCCCGAACAGGAACAAATCGGCAAAGACAATTTTAACGAAGCGGTTGCGTTTTCACGGCGTGATTTCATCGTGGCAGCCGCTGCTGCGGGTACAGGCTTAGGCGCCACTTATTTTGGGTATGAAAAACTCAAAGGCGAACCCGTGAAAGTTGGCTTCATCGGAACCGGTGATGAGGGTAGCGTGTTAATCACACAGCATCCCCCTGAATACATGGAAATCGTCGCGATTGCAGACCTGCGTCCTACCAATCGCCACAAAGCATTTCACGGACACGGCAATGAGCATCGCGTGGGCCTGATCGAAAAACTCGGCCAGGAAAAAGCATCGAAGATCAAGCAATACGACGATCACAAAAAATTGATCGCCGCCAAAGAAGAACTCGGTTTGGAAGCGGTTGTCATCGCTGTCCCCCTGAGCCAGCATGCACCGATCGCAGCGGCCGCTTTAGACGCCGGTCTACATGTGCTTTCGGAAAAACTGATGGCACATAATATCACCGAATGCAAAGACCTGATTAAAAAAGCGCGCGACAATAAACTGCTGCTGGCGGTCGGCCATCAGCGTCATTACAGCGTACTGTATGACACTGCAAACCAGTTGGTCAAAGAGGACTATCTGGGCGACATTCGACACATTCGCGCTCAGTGGCATCGCAACAACAGCTTCCCCGGACGCGATAGCTGGCGGAAAAGTGTTCCCAAAGAAGACACAAAGGAACTCGCGGAAAAAGTCAAAGAGTACGGCTACGACAACATGGATGAACTGGTCAACTGGCGTCTGTACAATAAAACGGGCGGCGGCTTGATGGCAGAACTGGGAAGCCACCAACTGGATGCCTGCAGTATCTTTCTGGGTAAAGTTCATCCACTGGCTGTTCAAGGTTACGGCGGTAAAAATTTCTATGGTGTAAAGGGAATCGGTTCGAAAGATAAACAGGAAGACGATCGCGAAATCGACGACCACGTTTATGTGACCTTCGAATTTCCCGGCCCGAACTACGATCCCGAAACTAACCCACGCGATATCTGTATCGTGACCTATTCATCGATCAACACCAACCGCTGGGAACCTTATGGAGAAACCGTCCTGGGAAGCCGTGGTACGCTGATTATGAAGACCGAAAAAGAAGCGCTGTTCTTTAAAGAATCCAGCCCTTCCACTGGTGGCGGCGGACCAGACCAACGTCTGTGGGTCATCAATTCAAGTGATGGCAGCGGACCTGTGCTGGACGCGTATGAAACGACGGCCCCTTCTGCTGCCGCTTCGGATGTAAACAACGCGATTGGCGATAAAATCAGTCGTGGCTACACGGAAGAAATGGAACATTTCGCCCACTGTATTCGCACGAACAACTTCAAAGGCCCTTACGAAGGTGGCCTGAAGTGCAACGGAACTGTTGCGATGGCGGATGCAATTATGGCTCTGACATCCAATCTGGCTATGAAACACAAGGTTCGCATTGAATTCAAACCGGAATGGTTTGATCCTGATAACCCGGCCACTCCGGAAGCTGATTTTGCAGATCAAACAGCTTAACCGTTGTCTATTGTATTCAAAGCCTGATTTTATAATGATTCAACAATGCCGAGGAGTCTGTTCCTCGGCATTGTTTCTTTTTATTCGCTCAACATCTCTTTTAAAATCTCTGTTCAAAGGGGAACCACGTGTCGGCAGGACGCAAGGCAGGCCTATCTCTTATTTTTGTAACCGTCTTTATCGATTTGCTTGGCTTTGGAATTGTCTTACCGTTATTGCCTCGATATGCAGAACACTTTGAAGCAAGTGGTGGCACACTGGGGCTGTTGATGGCATCATTTTCGGCGATGCAGTTCCTCTTCGCTCCCATCTGGGGACGTATTTCCGACCGCGTCGGTCGTCGCCCGATTCTGATTCTTGGCCTGGTAGGCTCGACCTGTTTTTACGGCATGTTCGGCTTTGCCACATCGCTGGGCAAAGAAGGCGTATTCCTGGGAATTGGTGCCCTGTCGTGGTTATTTATCACACGCATTGGTGCCGGAATCGCAGGAGCCACTATCCCCACTGCCCAGGCTTATATCGCAGACATTACAGGTCCGAAAGAACGTGGTAAAGGAATGGCGTTAATTGGAGCTGCGTTCGGAATTGGTTTTACATTCGGGCCTTTAATCGGGGCTGCTTTTGTTTCAGCGGAAACCGGCGCTACCCCCAGTGCCGCGCCGGGATATGTGGCTTGTGTCCTTTCTGGAATTGCCGCCCTGCTCTCAATTTTCCTGCTGCCGGAATCACTCAACAAAGAAACTGCTAACTCACTTACGAAGCGTTTGCATTGGTTTGATGTCTCCAGCTTCCGCCACGCACTTTCTCGCCCTCGCATTGGTTTAATCCTGCTCACCAGCTTTTTAACCACATTTGCCTTTGCACAATTTGAGTCCACGCTATCTCTATTGACTCAGGAACTGGGTTTCGCCGCCCGCAGCAACTTTTTCATCTTTGCTTACATCGGCTTAATCTTAACCCTCAGCCAGGGAATTCTGGTCAGACGATTGATCCCTAAACTTGGGGAATACCGTATGGGACTGGCGGGGATCATTCTGATGGTACTCGGACTGCTTCTGATTGGTGTTGCCGGAAATTCAGGATCTTACACATTGCTCTATGCCGTCCTCCCCATCTCCGTGATCGGATTTTCGGCGACGACGCCTTCACTGCAATCACTGTTATCACTCAATACGTCCGACGATCAACAGGGGGGAGTCTTAGGGGTCGGCCAAAGCATCTCAGCCCTGGCTCGTATTCTTGGGCCGCTGGCAGGCATTGTCCTGTTTAAAGGGACCCAAAACGGATTCATCCCAGGCAGTATCACAGCCCCCTATTGGTTTGGCGCGGTCATCATGGTGCTCGGACTCATTTTGATGAGTGCACTAAAAACTCGGTCAAAGAAACAGGAAGACTTTCAAGCCTGAATCATCGTGCCGTTGGGACGGAAGCAACACTCTTGACGAAATATCAGTCGATGATTCTAACAAGACTGGGCCTCTGTATTTTGATCCTAAAGGGCCAGTGATCATCCGAAAGTACAACCATAGGTGGAATGGTGAACGATCAGAGTGTAAAAAATGCGGCTGCTGAATGCATTGAGTCAATGGGGCCTTGGCCGTTCATCACAAAGCGAATCTACCGCTTGGCAGACAGGTCGATTGCGATCTGGAGTTCCCGCCATCACCGAAAGTCCTTGGTTTCACCAGAAACAGCCAGGAGTCTGGCGACCACGGAGAGACTGCTGCGCTGCTTATGGATGCCACGAAAGTTAAACTGGTGGATGGGCGTCATTTTCGCCATCGGCTCGTCCCTGTTTGGATTAGCGAGTGTGCTGAGTTTAGCGCCAACCATTGCACAAGCGTGGTCGTTAGATGCATTGGACATCAGCATCATTTTCTTCGTTGGTTCGACTCAGTTCACGACCGCCGCGTATCTGCAACTATTTCAAGCCGCCAACAGCACTGACTTCCTGCAAAATCAGACTGGATCAGGTCAACGCATGCGAATATTTGGCTGGCGACCACACGATATCGGCTGGTTAAGCTGCGCACTTCAATTCGTTGGAACGATTCTGTTCAACTTCAATACATTCGATGCAAGCATTCCAGCGCTCAACTGGTTTCAGCAGGACCTGCTGATTTGGGCTCCCAATATCGTTGGGTCAATACTCTTCCTGACCTCCGGCTATCTGGCCTTTGCCGAAACTTGCCACGCGCATTGGCTCTGGAACCCAAACAGTATTTCCTGGTGGATCGTGTTTACAAACTTACTCGGTTGCATTGGGTTCATGGTTTCGGCAGTCTTCGCAATTGCCTTACCCGGCGGACCGCACAGCGAAGCTGCCACCATTTCCGTTTTGTTTACGCTGTTGGGGGCCGTTGGTTTTCTATTTGGCTCGCTGCTCATGCTGCCCGAAGCTGTTTTAGCAACGGACTGAGGGTAATCTCATTTCAAGGAGATTATTCTTGGCCCCTTGTCTTACATCGCTTCCACTGGGTCTTGCGGTTGCTCAGCCGGTACAATCACTTCGTTATCAGTGAGAATATAAGCCGCCATGCCGGCAAGCATCAGGATTACGATCGTCCACGTTCGCCAGTCCTTGTGCATCCCCTTCTTTTTTTTGGATTGCTTGTGATTCGAATGGCTAGATTGATGTGACACGGTAAAAATCTCCTGGGTGCAATAAAATCAAAGAAAAAATGATAGCAAGTCGAAACACAAACTCCAGTCCCACTAACATAGTCTTTCACGACAATTCAGTACTCTGGTGGTAACTTAACCGAAGTCAGTTGTACTTTCTGCGTTTTGTTAAGCCCACAGATTCAGCAGTAACGAACAATAGAAAGATGGTCTTCTTCTAAAAGCCAAACATCAGCCTGGAAAGCGTGTTCGAAATCTATCAGGCAGCCAAATAACTTACAAGCTCGCATCTTATAATCGCGTCTGTCGTAACAGGATTCAGGTAGATCTGGTTTTTGCTGCTGAATTACACTAAAGGCACCCCGAGGAAAACTGCGCCTTTGCTGACTTCGAAATAGCCCCTGCTTTTCGTTCATTTTTCTGGCGCAAAAGTTGTTGTTCTTTGACAGATGTTTGCTAAACAGAGCCAAACCAAGACCAGAAGACGCTGTTTGCGCGCGGTAGTGTCGCAATGAACAGAACGATCTTTCCTGGCCTGCGACATACGATATACTCTCTATTCGTTGTGTTTGAGAAGATTCAATCTGTAACAGCAAACGGTTGGTCTTGCTTTCGTGCATTTGGTCTTATTCACACTAACTCCAATAGAAATCGATAGATAGAAGTGAATGCCGACTTGATTCGCGCGCGACGCATAGCTCAGTATTTTGGTGAGTTTCAGGAGGGTGTCAAGCTGTCTATTCGGAAGCAGGTAAGAGCCAGAGTGGCTGTTTTGTGACTTAACGGCGCTGAAGAATGCCAGGACACGTTGTCTGAAAAAACGCTGCTTCTGCGGTCAGAATTCGGACTTGCCCTAAATTACGTCTTCTGTTAATGATAGGATCAGTTTGAACATAAAAAACAAACATATATTTAAACAGGCACGGATGCCATGCACGATCGACTCTCACAATCAAAATGGACCAGACGTATCCTACTGACTCTGGCCACGCTACCATTCGTCACAGCCAGCTATGCCCACTGGACCGGCTCACGCATCCAAGAGTCCACAGCAGGCGAAGCCAAACCAGCTCTCGCATTCGAAACGTACCTCGTTGACACCGGTCTTGCCAAAGAAACAGACCGTATTGTCGGCGCTCGTTTTCGTTTTAAAAATCTAAGCGAACACACCGTCACGGTCAAATCGCTCGTCCCCAGTTGTGGCTGCTTAAACCCTCGTCTGGAGAAAAAAACCTACCTTCCAAACGAAATAGGCGAATTTCAACTAAGAATGGAAACCGCCGGTGAATCGCCCGGGCAAAAAGAATATTTTGTTGACTTCAACTACGAGGACATCAAGGAGCGCACTACCAGACTGACATTCAAGCTGGAGTTGCCGATCCGCAGGCTCGTCGTGAAACCCAAAGCGTTGGTGATTTACCAGTTCACGCCAGGTCGCACCACTCACCCCATTACCGTTTCTGATTATCGATCAGGAAACGATTTCAAAATTATCAGTGCGGAATGTGATACGAAGTACGCCAAAGTAGTGCTCGGCGATATGGAAATCAACGATGGGCTTAGACAGCACAAACTCGAAGTCATTGTCGAAGACATTGTTCCCCCGGGAAAACATAATGGCCTGATTACGATGAAAACCAATGACGTTGATTTCCCTGAACTTTATGTTCCGCTCATTATCCAAGGCCCGGACCGAAAAACGGCACAAAGAAACAAACCCGTTTCCCCCAAAGCCAATTAAACCACACTTAAACGACTGCCCCAAAGAGACTTAAGAGTATTCAGCAAAACGGTTTCTCCCGTTTTGCTGGTATCTCGCGTTTTTTTTGTACGGAATTCAGCCTGGCCGGTCACTATTAATCATAGAGATCCCAATTCGCCTGAGTCCTTAGCGCAAACCCGCAGAACCCAGGCACCCCACGATTTTCTCAACGGACAATGGTGCCCCATGCGTTTAACCTTACGAACTTTAATCGCCTATCTTGACGACGTACTCGAACCATCTCAGATCAAAGAGATTGGTAAGAAACTTGAGGAGAGTAGTTATGCCTCTTCGCTCGTTGAACGAATTAAAGACGTCATGCGCCGACGCCGCTTGACAGCACCAGAAGTGGAAGGCCCCGGCTCTAACCCGGACCCCAATTCCATTGCCGAATATCTGGACAATACGTTATCGCCGGAAAGCGTCGCTGATATTGAAAAAATCTGCTTGAACTCTGATGTCAACTTGGTAGAAGTTGCTGCCTCTCATCAAATTCTGACACTGGTACTGGGAGAACCAGCCACAATCAATCCTGACACAAGAGAACGTATTTACGCGTTAGGTCCCATTGCCGGTGGTAATGACTACGATACTGTCGGCGCCAGTGTGGCAGCATCAGCCCCGTCCGATACTTCACCGGAATCAGCACAACCGACTTCTCCAGGACCATTAAGAAACAGCGCACCAGTCAGCCAGCAGACTGTCCCCGCGGAAGCCCCTGAGCCATTTTCATCCCGTATCCCAGACTACCTCAAAACGAAACCAATGTGGAAACGGTTCACTCCTTACTTCCTGGTTCTGTTAGCTGGCGTCGTTTGGGCGGGCCTGTTCTTTGGCGACCCTACTTTTTTCCCGGAGCTCTTTTCAAGTCGAGACACATCAACACAATTAGCAAGTAATCTTCCCGAAAATCCGATCGCTGACGTTCCTGTCCCCGAAGACGCCGCACAAACAGCGCTTTCCCCGGATGCAAACCAAACAGAAAACACGCTGCGGCCTCAACCAGCTACGACAGAAAGCCAGTCCCCAACAAAAGCACCGCAGCCCAATACTGCTGTCAGCGACCAGCCGCCAGTGATGAGCAACAAACCGCCGGCATTCGATGCACCGCCGCCTGCTGATGCCGAAATCGCAGCCACTGAAAATGTGGTCCCCGCGAAGCCCCCAGTACCAGACTCGCTCCCCACTACGCCTGTCACTTCAACAAGCACAACACAGCCGCAGCAACCGGTTACTACGCCCCCTGCAACTGCTGCCCCGGCGGATAAAACCGTGGCCATGAACAACATCAGCAAAACGAATCCACCACAGCCAGCAAAAATTGAATTGGCCGACGTGGCAGGAAAAGCACCGGCTGCGCAAATTGAATCGGAAGATGGTTTCTTCCTGTCACGCGCCGACAACAAACGTGAATTTGCTGATAAGAATGACTGGGTGATTCGTTCAAAAGTCAGCCCGATTCAAGCAGGTTCGCCAGTGATTTCGCCGGAACCATTCACAGCACGGATCAATATTCCGGAAGCATTCTGTAAAGTCGTGCTCCTGCCAGGCACCGCTGTCACCTATATCGGCAAGAACGAAGCGGCGGATATGGGCTTCCAGATTCAGGAAGGTCGCATCCGCATTGAAGCGTCCCGTGGCTTGAATGATGCCAAGAATGCAGCAGGACCGATCTTGTCCATTAAGGTCAATAACGAACTCTGGAGAATTGAACTTGTTACCAGAGACAGTGTTTGCGGAATCGAAATCAACCCGGTTCACCCAACCAAGCCGGGGCAAGTACTCGGCGCCAATGCCTACACCGGAACGTTATACACTTACGCCGGAATGATTCGTTTTTCCGATGGTAAAGGGAAAGTACATACGGTCGACGCTGGACAGTGGATGTCACTCTCGGCAAAGGACCGCGCCGCGAGCATCATTGATCCTTCCGGCCAGCCGAAACCTCTGCGGGTTCCCCATTGGGTCGAACCAGACTATAAAGATAACTCGTATCTTTCCCGCCGATTAATTGCGGCGTTCGTCAAAGAACTGCAAGATGATCAACTCGTATCACTCACCATGCCCGCGATTACTAAAGATTTGAAGCCTAACATTTCTGATTTAGCGACGAAATCTCTGGCGTTAACAAATCAATATCAGGAACTGGTTAAGGTTCTTGATGAAGTGAACCATCACGAATCTCGCATCGCCGCGATCAACGGCATTCGCAACTGGTTGTCGCGTGATCCTGAAAATGGAAAACTGCTTACCCAAGCGCTGCAAGCACAGTTTTCACCAGAGATGGCCGAGATCATGGAACGGCTGCTCTGGGGATTCCAGAAAGAGGATGCACAGGATCGTTTTATTTCCGGCAGACTTGTCGAATGGCTTGAACACAACCATGTCACCGTGAGAGAGCTCGCTTTCAATTACATCCATCAGTTGACGGGCAGACCCCTTGATTACTCAGCCATTGCGACTCCCACCCAAAGACGCGCAACAGCGCGGCGCTGGTTCACACATATCGAGAAGCATGGTTCACTGCTCGATCCGCAAGAAACGCCCTCTGCCCCCAAAGACAAATAATTCAGTACGTACCACTGCTGACGCCTATCAAAAACTATTGTGAACCCAGACTGACCGGAGATGCTCTATCCCCATTTTCAACAGGGACTTAGCGTCTCCAACTTTTTTCGCTCTGTCGTCAGATTTCAACGAAAAAACAATAGATTCCTCTTGTCGCAATTTCAAGTGATTGGTATCTTTCCTGCACTTCTCTCCGGGTCAGCTCCTGACTCACGCTACAAATTGTGAATATGAAATTCCTATCCAGACCACTTTCCTGACAGTATAAATTCCAGCCTCTGATTTTGATTTCACGCTTACAAACGATGGAGATGTGCACGATGCACTCAACTCGGTTAAAGAATTCGTTTATCGGCTACTTGATCATTACTTTTTCACTGGGGACCCTCACCTTCTCCGGATGCAATTCCATGCACGGCGTTGCCAGTAATGAAATGGGAAATGGTTATTATCAACGGGGAGAGTACGCGAAAGCTGAGGCTGCTTTTACCAAAGCCATCGCTGACAACCCGGGCAATCCTGACTATGTCCATAACCTGGCAGTCGTAATGGAAAAAGAAGGTAATCTGGCAGGAGCTGAACAAACCTACCAAAACGCGTTACGAATTGATCCCTCACACCAACCCTCTCACCATGGGTTAGCCGAGCTAATGATTTCACAGGGACGCCAACAGGAAGCAGTACAACACGTCACTGCATGGCGGGACACCCAACCTTATATTGCAGAATCTCATCTGGAGATGGCATGGCTTCTACAACAGTCAGGTGATGTTTCCGGTGCAGAGCAATCATTGAAAGCAGCGTCGAATGTCGATCCGAACCATCCCAAAGTTATGGCACATTTAGGTCAGGTTTACCAACAGACGGGACGTTCGGAAGAGGCATTGGCCATGTATCAACAATCTCTGAATACCGAATGGTATCAACCACAGGTGCAATCGCGGATCGCTTCCATCAAGAAGCCTTACTCAACAACAAGCTCTCAAAATCGGATTGTCGCGAAAGGCTGGGAACACGGTCCGCTTGGCAACGGCAGTAATCTATTCCGCTATCAGACGCGAACCGCCCAAGCCAGTTACACTCACCCACTGCCCACCTATAATAGTGGAGCCTCTTCAGGTACTGTTGCGATGATGGGGCCTTCTCAGATGATGGGTGCTCCTCAAATGAGCTATGCAGGATCAATGCCCACTCAGTCGATGGCTTCACAGCCAATGATGGTTGCCCCTGGTCAACCAATTCAACTAGGAGTGCCGGCGATGGCCGCCTCGCCGGAACCAATCAATGTCGACCCAGCTCATTTTCCCACACAACCAACGACAGCCGGTGCGCCAATTGTTCAGCCTTACTAGATCGTGACTCAGTGAACCATCGCAGTTTCCGGATTCTTCCACTTGGTCTAAATAGTCTTAAGAACACGGCAGTAAACGGAGACAGTGGCCAGATTGCTAAGTGAGCAAACTGGTATTATCGATATCCAAATATCAAATCGACGAATTGATTTATCCCGGTTGTGTTGACCGCGTATTCCGTCTTGGTAGAATAATATTCCCAACGGGATGTAGCTCAGCCTGGTAGAGTGCTGCGTTCGGGACGCAGAGGCCGCAAGTTCAAATCTTGTCATCCCGACTTTTAAGTTGTTTTTTTCAGCATCTTATGATAACAGATTCTGGTCCGTTATTCTGTAATTTTCCGTGCAAAATCACAACCCTCTGGGCCACCCAGAATCACTTCGCTCGGCACCTCAATCCATTCTCTCGCATCCCGTCCCGATATCGCTCCTCAGCGGCTCTCAGGATGCTGTTCGCCCTACTGTTTGTTATAGCATTCTTGACATTCTCGCGTCTGGGAATAGCCCAATCTGTTCGGCAACGAAACACAGGACCTCATCGACGGCCGCGTTATAGTTCTCGGGGCCGCCATCGACGAACACAATTCGCTTTCCCCCACTCATGGCCTGTGATGCGTCCAGGTACAAGCGGGCTGTGATGCCCTGTTCGAAGCGAACAAGCACGCGCCAGGCCAGAATCCGGCGTAGAACATATCGTAAGACAAGTCATATTTCTTCACGCTCAACGTACGCGCGTTCGGTTCAAAAAGGTTGAAACCAATAGCCTTTCACGGCATATGTGCCCCGCCCCACATCAGTTCCTTCACCAGATTTTATTTTCAATGATCAATTGGCTACAGAAGTTAACGTGCGACATTCTATTTGTATCCGAGGGGTAATTCACGCTATCAAATCTTGCACCACGTTTCCGTGGACATCGGTCAGCCGGAAATCACGCCCCTGAAAGCGGTAGGTCAGCTTGGTGTGGTCAAGTCCGCATAAATGCAAGACAGAGGCATGCAGGTCATGCACATGCACGGGTTGTTCAACGGGAGACCAGCCCACATCATCGGTCTTGCCAATCACCTGGCCCCCCTTCACACCACCGCCTGCCATCCACATGCTGAACGCATTAGGGTGATGATCGCGGCCCGTCACAGATGATTTGCCTGCACGATTCTCACCAAGCGGCGTCCGCCCAAATTCAGAACCCCAAATCACAAGTGTTTCATCAAGCAGACCTCGCTGCTTCAGGTCTGTCAACAACGCAGCAATCGGCTGGTCGACCATCAATGAGTTATGCTTCAGTTGAGGGTCAAGATTGCTGTGGTGATCCCAGGAAGCGTGAATGATATTCACGACCCGAACACCACGTTCGACCATCCGGCGAGCCAGCAAACAGTTTCGCGCAAATGGTTCGAAGTTACCAATTCCACCCATGTTTCGTTTGATCGGAGGTTCTTTCCGGTTCAGCCCATACATGTCGAGTGTGGCTTTGGTCTCTCCAGAGAGGTCGATCAAGTCAGGCCCTGTGGTCTGCATGCGAAACGCGAGTTCGTACGCCTTCATTCGGCTGTCGATTTCCGCATCCTGAACGCGTGAGAATTGCATTTTGTTCAGATCGTTGACGGCTCGAATCGTCGAGTTTTGCATCACATTGTTAACCCCAGGGGGATTGCTGAGATTCAAAACCGGCTCGCCTTTACTTCGAAACAATACGCCATTGTACGTCGAGGGGAGAAAGCCGCTCGACCAGCTTGCCGAACCACCGGGAACACCTCGACCGACTGTCACCATCGCTACAAATGCCGGCAAATTCTTTGCTTCGCTTCCAAGCCCGTAGGTCAGCCATGAACCAATGCTCGGCCTGCCTGCGATTGACGAGCCGCAGTTCATCAATAACTGAGCGGGAACGTGGTTGAACTGGTCGGAATACATGCTGCGAATGAGGGCAATGTCGTCGGCATGTTGAGAGATATGTGGCAGAAGTTCGGAAATCTCCATACCACATTCGCCACGATGTTCGAACTTCCGCGACGTCCCCATCAAGCGGGCCGTTTCTTTTTGCAGAAACGCGAATTGCGCATCTTCAGCAAGCGACGTTGGCAGAGGCTGGCCATCGAGTTCATTCAGCTTTGGCTTCGGGTCGAATAAATCCATCTGGCTGGGCCCCCCCTCCAGATAGATGTAAATGATGTGCTTCGCCTTTCCGGGGAAATGTGTCTTTTTCGCAGCAAGTGGATCGCCACTGACATTCGCAGCTAGCGCACCTTCACCATCGAGCAATCCGGCCAGCGCCATCGCGCCGGCGCCATGCAGACTGTCGGTAAGAAACCGACGTCGTGAGTTTCGTAGAAACAATGTTTGATCGAACATAAAATTTATCCTGTGTCTCTGCGACTGTTAGCTGATATTTTGAAGCGCCTGCGAATTCTTTGCTCGCCTCGTTTTGCGTTACAATGTCCATTACTGCCGCGTAATAAACTCATCAAGGTTCATCAAGACTCTGGCCAGCGCGACACGCTCCGCCTGCTGGACAAGATCAACATCGGACAAAGGCTCCCCCACGAATTCGCGTAACTGTTCAACGCTGAGCATCTTCATCATTTTTCTCTGCTCCGCGATGAAGGACAACATCCGCTCTAGTTCACTGACCGAGGGCTTTCGGCCCAGACAAAGCTGGAACGCATAGGTTGTCCACTCGTAGGGAGCTGAACCTGCCTCTCGCATCAGTCGTTTTCCAGTATGCTGAGCGCACTCAACGAAAACGGGATCGTTCAACAATGTAAGTGCCTGCAACGGTGAATTACCTCGCTCGCGCCGCGTACAACTCACAGTCGTGTCGGGAGCATCGAAAGCCGTTAGCATGGGGTACGGCGTCGCGCGACGGAACAGGATGTACATACCGCGACGATATTTGTCCGACCCCGCACTTACCTTCCAGTCCTGATTACGACTGATTTCCGTAATCTCCGTATTCATCACCGGACGAACGCTCGGGCCCCCGATTTTCGGTTCCAGTAATCCGCTCGCCGATAATGCCGCGTCTCGAATAATTTCCGCTTCCAGGCGAAATCTTGATTGTCGTGCAAGCAGTTTGTTAAGCGCGTCAATCTGCAGCAGGTCCGAGCGAGTATCAGACGATTGGCGATACGTGGCGGACATCACAATCCGTTTAATTAATCGTTTGCGACTCCAACCGGAATCGCGGAATGTGACTGCCAGCCAGTCGAGAAGTTCGGGATGAGTGGGAGCGTCGCCCGTGGCCCCAAAATCTTCGGCGGTATACACAATTCCGCGACCAAACAGGTGCTTCCACACATGGTTCACAGTAGTTCGCGAAGTGAGAGGGTTGGCGGGGTCGACAATCCAGCGGGCAAGGTCAAGCCGGTCAGCCGTTTCTTTGCGTGGTTGCAGCGGATGGAGCACGTTCAAAGTGCCCGGTTCGACATCCTCACCCTTGTTTTTATAGCTGCCCCGCAAATGCACATAAGTGACGCGATTCTTAGGCGTGTTGATAATTGTCGGTGCTGTGTCTTTTGGCTCTTTTGGCATCGTCGCAGCAAGATGTTTATACCGCTCGAACAACGGTTTTTCCGATTCTTCAATTTGCCCGAGAAATTCATCGAGCCGTTTCTTGTCGGCTTTCTTACGCTTTGATTCCGATGTTCGAATTGTCAACAACAGACTGTCACGCTTATATGGTTTTTCGCCGCTACGGCTTTTATTGAGCTGCTCGATGACCTTCTGAATCGATGACTTCACATTATTCACTTCACTTCCCCAGACAGAACGTGCTTTTTCGTAGGCGGCAAGCTTCGCCGGTGGGACAAGCGGCATGTTGTGATCGTCGACATTATTGAAGAACGCATACATTGAGTAAAACTCCGAATGCGTAATGGGGTCGAACTTGTGAGTATGGCATTCCGCACATCCAAGTGTAAGACCCAGCCAGACGGCTCCCGTAGTGCTTGTACGGTCGACCGCTCGAATCGTCCGATCGAGTTCACGGTCTGCACCCGCTTCGGTGTTCTTCATGGAATTTCGATGAAAACCCGTTGCGACCCGCTGCTGCTGACTCGCATCCGGCAACAAATCTCCCGCCAGTTGCTCAATCGTAAATTGATCGAATGGCATGTCGGCATTGATCGCATTGATCACCCAGTCGCGATACTTCCAGGCATTGGGACGCAATTCATCACCGAGGTATCCGTTGCTGTCCGCGTAGCGGGCAAGGTCGAGCCAATGCCGCCCCCACCGTTCACCAAAACGCGGCGATTTCAGCAAACGGTCTACCAGTCGCTCGTACGCGATTTGGCTATTGTCGTTCGTAAATCGTTCAACTTCGGTAGGTGTTGGCAGAAGACCGGTCAGATCGAGTGATAAGCGGCGAATGAGAGTTTCACGCCCCGCTACCGGCGATGGCTTGATACCCAGCGATTCGAGCCGAGCCAGAATGAAATCATCAATCTCATTTCGCGGCCACGACTTATCTTTAATTTTTGGTATTGGCTGAGCAACCGGTGGCTGAAATGACCAATGCTGGGCATACTCTGCTCCGCCTTCGATCCACTCACGAAGCAACTCGATTTGTTCTGGGGTCAATTTTCGCCCCGTTTCCACCGGCGGCATCAACAAGTCGTCTTCGCCAGACTTCACCCGAACGAATAGTTCGCTGGCTGCAGCAGCCCCAGGAACGATTGCGTGCACACCACTATCGGCCTCTGCAAGAGCCGCTTCGCGTGTGTCCAGTCGCAACGATGCTTCCCGCGTCGCTTCATCCGGGCCATGGCACATGAAACAGTTCTGCGCTAATATCGGGCGAATATCTCGCATGAAATCAATCGACTTCGATGCTTCCCCTTCACCTTCGGCCAAGGCGACTGTCCCGCAGAAAAGAAAAATTAAGACAAGTAAATTTCGCAACATGTGGCACTTTAAGGCGAGTGAATTTGGTTTGGGAGAGATTTCGGGGAGGAGGGAGACTATAGTCGTTGACATCAAACTATGATGTTGACTGTCGTCCCGCCACTGGTGAGCTATTGTATCATAAAACGACAAGGGATCAACTTGTTTATAATCGGTCTATTCTTCAAGCCATTCTATTCATAAACACTCAATGGCAGGCATCGAGTAAAATGAACCCGAAGAGAGATGGGCGGTGGCTCCCTGAAAATTGATGCGGCTTCTCAACGACCAGATCACAGACGTTGAAGGGGACGAATTTTATCTATAATCGGCAAACTTTCACCCGATACGATGTTTTCGGTTTTACGATTAGATTTCAGCAGTTGATGTAATTTCGAAGCCCTTCTCATCAATTGATTGTCGCCGAAACCACAATAAATTTTGTTTCACGCGATATCTGGGTGCGTACACACTGTACTGCAATTTGTTCAAACATATAATCTAAAATTGAACAGACGTATTGATCCGTATCCGCCGGACTGTATACAATATACAATTCACTAAATGTCTAGAAATTATTAATCTACCAGCAGACAGGCATGTTTCCCTCCAATCAGTGCAGTTGGTTCTATTTCAGATTCACAGATTCCTCAAGCAATATTTTTGCCCCAAGTAAGATCTAACTTCATTTACGGACTTCGCTTCTTTTATTCATGAACGATCTACAATTAGGAGATTTCGATGCGACATTCCTCGCGACGGGGCTTCACACTCATTGAACTACTTGTCGTGATTGCAATTATCGCGATTCTGGTTGCACTGCTTCTTCCCGCCGTGCAGCAGGCTCGGGAAGCAGCACGCAGAACCCAATGCAAAAGTAACCTTAAACAAATTGGCTTAGCACTTCATAACTACCACGATGTTTTCGGTTCGTTTCCAATTGGAGCAAACTTCGCCAGGGGTGGGGCAGCCAGCCCTGGCTTTGGAACATCCTGGTGGGTAGCAATTTTGCCATATATTGATCAGGCCGCCCTTTCAAACGGTCTTTCGACAGAAGGCAATCATCCGGGGAGTATCGCAAATAGTAATGGAGGAACCAACACAGGCTATGCTGTTAACGCCCCTCTAGTAAATGGCATACAATTTTCGATCATGCTCTGTCCCTCAAGTCCCGTGCCAGCCCTCAGGAATGCCGGATACGACCATATGATCACTTGCCCTCATTATTCAGGCATTTCGGGCGCTGCCGGCGACGCTAATTTTAGTAATGCCTCAGGGCAGGAATGGACCGGATATCAGAGCGGTATTGCTTCAAACGGCGGCATTCTGACGTTAGTGAAAGCAATCAAGGTGCGCGATATTACCGACGGAGCATCAAATACCATTGCCGTTGGGGAACAGTCCGATTTCGGGACTACTGCCACCGGCATCAAAACTCCCATCAACAATCATCAGGGCTTCATGTGCGGTACCAACCAGATCACGACTCCCAACACACAGCGTTCGTTCAATATTACGACGATTCGCTACGCCCCCAACTCTACGAATATTGCCCTCACTGGAGTGAGCAACAACGAAGGCATCAATAACGGTGTTTTTTCAGCGCACGTTGGTGGCGTTCACATCCTTCTGGCCGACGGAGCGGTTCGCTTTTTGAGCGAAAACACAGAACTCACTACGGTCAAGCGGTTAGCATCACGCAACGATGGGCAAACTGTTGGCGAGTTTTGATTGAGCAACCAACCCGAGACTGATCAATAGCCCCCCCGGGGTTTCGGAAGTTTGTATCTGCCTAAATCTTCAATATTTAAGGACTGACTTTGATGCATTTACTGCGCGCTTCACAAATCCAATTTCCCAAGCATTTGGGGCCATTACTACTGATAGCGACTGTTTGCGTTTCGTCGTTCGGATGTTTCGGAAATAGCAACTTGCCAGGAGAAACCGGAACCGTATCCGGCGTCTTGCGCGTCGATGGGAAGCCCGCCCCCAAAGAGACCGTCGTTGTTTTCATTCATTCGGATTCCGGAATCATTGGAACCGGAGTTGTCGATTCCGACGGCGCCTTCGACTTGCAGATGCGGGGCGACCGGTACGTTCTCGTCGGCAACTACGTTATAAGTATTACGCCACCAGGAAATGCAAATGAAGAAGTCGGCCAGTTGACAATGGAAACGGCCCCAAAGTCATGGAAGGCAATTCCACAAAAGTACTGGTCTCAGGAAACGAGCGGTCTGACATACGAGGTCAAACCTGGAGAAAACGAGCCCGACCTGAAACTGACCACGGACTGACTTGATTGGCTGAATAGCCGCTGGCCTGTATGGTCGATTTATTCAGCCACACGATAAGTTCTTTGAAATTTATATTCGATTCTCCGTTAGCAAGGTCCATTCTGGGCCGCCTGTCATCTGCGTTAGTAACAGGGAAAGCCTTTTGTGCCGGATCTCAATGGAGTGCGCGTAGCGTGATTGAAAAAGACATAGTTTGAGATGATCAGATTCACTACGCTGCTTTGCGACAGTAATAATTCAACAGACCACCGGTTAGAGGCATTTTGCCTCCACTGCATTATCCCATGTCTGATGTGTCTGCTCTTTACGATTTTTGAACAAAACCACAAAACAATGACCGACCTAAGCAATTGTAGTCAGTTAGAAGGTGTAAAGTTTAGAACCTCTGACCAGCTTTTATTGAACCAATCTTTCTATTCAAATCTGGAGAAATAGAGAGCACCTAATAATAAGCGAATGAGAATCATTGTTCTCATAAATGGTTTTAAAATGACCAGTTCTAAAGACTTTATATTCTTTTATTCGCACTGCTCTGATAGATAAAAGAAAAGTCTGAGGTGACTACGGAGTGTAACAGTAAGAGAAGCCCTGCCTGCCCTCATCTGGATTAAGTCAAAATGCAACTATCCCGCAGGCTGTGCTGGATTGAATCCTTTGATGTTATTGTAGCTCGGTTTGTGACTGGGATTTTCGTCGATCACGCGAAAATGAGCAGATGAACTTTTACCTGACGCCAGCTCTTTGACATGCACGCGCCAGATGCCGGCTTTGTCATTGGGTGCAATTTGAATCTGGAAGGTTTGCTTACCATCAACTAAAGCTCGATAACCAGACATTTCCGCGATGCGTCCTTCAGAGTCTTCAATGGCTACTTCTATCGGTATCACAGCAGAAACAGACTTCCCTTGTACGTTGCTCACCTGAACCGTAACCGATGCAGTTTCTCCTCGCTTGAGCTGCTCTGGTACTTCAATCCCAACGCGTTCAATGGGCTCCTTCGTAATCACATAAATCCCACCTGCCCCCGGTCCAAGTCGAACAGAAAGCGTGTGCTTCTCTCCTGACTTTTTTGTTGCCACTTGCTGGTGATTAACTAAATCGTATAAATACCCATCACCGCGGTTAATGGTAAGCGTCGTTTCAGAGGGTAACCCATTTTCCATGACCCGCCCATGCTGGCCTACATACTTCCCAAACTCGCGATGATCGTTCACAAGAAAAATGTAGTCCGTATCTTTTGATTGTCGAGAATAATGAACTATCTCTTGGTTAGAAGATTCGACAAAACCTTGATATTTGCCGACCAATGCTTTTTGCAATTCTTTTGCTTTATTAAGGAACTCCTGTTTATCAACATCAGCCTTACCCGTGCGTTTATAAGAAGTGATTCGAATATCAGGTTTAATCGCAGGTGTAAGATATTCATCTGCAATTACAAGCCCGCCTCGTTGCTGAAAGGTCTTAATTTCTTTCAAGACTGACTCTGTAATCACATCGCCGTGCATCATCACCAGAACTTGATACTGGTCCAATCCTTGTTGTGTAATCGTTTCGTCAAATACAACATCATTTTGTAAACCGGCCCACTGCAACATCTGATGTGCGTCTCCCAGCCAGTAGCCATTCCAGCCAAGAGTACCTCGATGAGCAAAAACCTGCGATGCAAAACTTTCATAAAAGGCGATATCATTTTTTGCGGCGGGAATATTTTTTAAGGCAGGGCCCAATGGCTGAATCACTTCGTGAATCAACCGCTCCAATTCATATTGTGTCTGTGTATTGGTTAAGCGATAGGCGTAGGTCCCATCAGTGGGAACTAATGACTGCCAACCATGATACATAATGCCTTTAATCGGACGCGATATTTTTGCCCAAAATGCTTCACGTAGTTGCATAGGTGATATCGTAATGAAGTCGGCGCCGGGTTGTTCTTTTTCCCAATTTGCCTGAGTGGCAGGTACATCTCCCGTTTTTTTCGGTTTGGGTGCAGTTTGCGAACGATACCAGATGATCTGAGTCATCTTCATCACATCCTGTTTTTTCATCGATCCACGAGCCATTGCAAAGAGTTCATCCAATACAACGTTGATACGAATCGGATCGGGGTATGTATAAGTCCAATGTGAGAGTACATCCACGTTTCCACCTGAACCAAACACTGTCGCCACTCGCATAGCTGGATCGTACCAAGTCCAGAGTTTTTTGTCGGTGGAATTCAGCCCACGTTCCAGATCGCTATTTAAGTCGTTCCAGCCATCACCCTTTTTCCAGTGCCATTTGTAATAGACATAGAGAGGATTGTTATCTTTGATCACCCGATTTTTGGGGAAATTTTTCAGCTGACTGTAAGACAGTCCGTGGGGAGGCCCTGCTTCTGCAGGAATATCAAACCCGGAATATTTTTTAAATGCATCAAGGTCATGCTGGTGAAAACAGGGACGTGAATGCCCCCGGACTTCAGTATGCAACAGAGCGGAATCAAAAGCGGGGTAATCCTGATAGGTTTGTGCCACAGAGGCTCCCACGTTATAGCAATACTCTTTAATCTCAGGGATTACCGGACAGATATCTTTACGTCCGGACTTTTTCGTTCCATCACGATTCATACGTTGAAACTCTTCCTGGTTTCTTAAATAGGAACCCGGTGAAAGTGCGGCATAGAAGGAAATCCCATTGGCTAGACCACGATCCAGTCCCGTTCTAATCTCTTTGACCTTCTCTTCTGTATCAGCAAGCGTCGGTTTTCCTGCTTTCAATATTTTTGAATAATTCGCGCCGAAGCCGGTTGCATGCGTGAATCCAATTTTTTTCAGCCGGTCAATCTCATTTAATCCACCGCCCCACATAATAACAGGAAACTGATCTGGTAATTTCCGAGAGACGATCTGAATAGGAAAAGACTCTTCTGCAATCGCCTGTAGCGGGCCCTCTACTTTTAACTGAGCCGTTAGCAAATACTGATCAGGACGTAACGCAGTATTTAACGGAAACAAAACGTCCTCAGGTTCGCCCGATTCCAAATTTTTGAGCGTCGAAGTCCCCTGCACTTCACCATTAAGCAGCCAGGTCACGGTCGCTTCAGGAATTTGTTTCTGTTGTAAGTTAGTAACTTGAAATGCCAGCACACGCTCTTTTTCCATGCGAATGAAACAGGCACGCTGAGAAATTCTTTCTAAACGAACAGGACGAAACTCCAACTCTCCCTGACTAATACGAACCTGATCAATAAGTCCAGGGAAACCGCCATAATTACTGCCGTTGCGATCCCCGATTGTCAGCGGTTTATTACCTGCGGCTATAGAACCAATGCCGCTGATTGTTTTTTCACCATGCGGTATACCATTGATTAGAAAACGACCGCGGCCTGCTCCATTATAAAGAAAGACGATGTGGTACCATGTACCGGGCTTCAACTGGAGTGGGTCAGAAAACCAGGTTTCTGAAGAGGCACCAAATCCGAGTAGCATTTGTAAAGTCCGCGTTCCGGAACTTCCCGCTCTATTGAACAGGAGTTGATAGTCGGTATGACTGACATATTTCTTATCCAATAAAAAGGCAGAGTGGGATTTTTCAAAGTCTTCACCTGGTTGAATCCACATTTCAATCGTAAAAGGCCCCGATGGTGAAAGCTTAGGGGAATCCTTCACCGTCGCATAATGGCGTTTGTCTTGCACTGGATAGCCAGGGTAAGACCGCAGTGCTGCTCCAAACTTTCCGTTTGCTTCAACCGTAGCACCATCAAATTTCGCTGTCTGTCCGTTGCCGGAAAGATCTTCGCCCGGATCGGTTGCGTCAAAGGTCCATAAACCCAGCACATGTTTTCCAGTAGCATTGGCTTTCGTATATTGTGATTGCCACGGTTCCTGTAAACCTGAAGTCTGTGGTTCTGCAGAATGAATTTTAGAACAAAGGCTAATCGTTAATAGAACCAAAAGCGCCATTCGTTTTTTTCGAAAACTGACCATCATTGGGGACTTCTTCACTATAATAGGGCATAATCGTAAATTTAACTTAGTTTATTTAGTCTAGCATTTACTCGAACCATTGGAAATGACTTGACTGAAGAATACAGCTGTCTCAATCAATGATTTCCACTTTCGAGAAAGCCATTATCATCAGATGCGACAAGCTTTGTACTCATGCTGAACTACAGTGGCCGCACAGGATTGGCAGTTGCCATCGCTATTGAGCCGCCAGTTGACCTGCCGATACTGTAGTACATCCTGTCTTTAATTTGAGCTTGTAAACCTCTCCGGATGTTTCATAAGACTACCTGTAATCGACACGTCTGCCACGATTCACGGGAAAAATCAAAACCGTCCTCATCGATCTAAATAGTGGTTACTAAACGGTCGGTCTTTCGCAGACTTCAATAATTGATTCGGCTGCAGTAGCAGAGGCAGTTTTCTCAGACAAACATTTCCAGCGTGTTCATGTAAATTTCACATACTATCACTGCGCGGTTGATTTGCCTTGCGAGTATAATCGCAGGAGAAACTCGACTATCAGACATTCGCAGAACCAGCTACCTGGAATCTCGAAAACATCAATTTGTCCTGCCAGCTTTGAAAAAAATCCAACACCCCAAAGGAGTCCAACAAATGGACGTGTGTCATATCAGAACGCTAATTCTGTTAGTCGCCTGTGGAATCGTTAATCTCACATACACTCTGGAAGCCGCCGAGAAGTCGATCGTCATTGATCGTGAGTCACACGCAATCAAAGGGAAAGTCACGTATAAAAAAACATTTTCTGCCCCGATCAATCCGACCGAGTTCGCTCTGCTCTTGGAGCAGGAGCTGCCAAAACAAAGTTCAGGCGGATATTGGAACGTTCACCTCAATGGTAAACTGCTCGGACGTCTTGAAGCACACACTCCCCAAATCGGTTCTGATAAAAAACATGATGGGTTTCACCGTATCGGTTTTGCTGTGCCCGCCAATGTTCTCAAAGAGGGTGAGAACACACTGACGGTCACAGGCCGTGGACAACCTGCGGTCTTACGTAATATTTTATTGGAGCCCCATTCTCTGAAACAGGCGCTCCAGCTGGAAAGTGTTACCGTGAAGGTGAATACCCCAGCGGGGCAACCCATTGCTGCACGCATCACAGTGGTAGATCATCGCGGGCAACTTGCAAAACTCTACAACGCCCGTCAGCCAACCAACGCTGTTCGACCTGGAATTCTCTATACACTGGGAACTGGGGATACATTTGAGTTGCCTTCGGGAAAGTATACGCTGTATGTAACGCGCGGCATGGAATGGGGCGTTGCCAGACAGCCAATAGTTGTCGAGAACAATAAGCCACAGGATCAGACGTTGGTCATTTCACGCGAAGTCGACACAACAGGCTTTATCGCCTGCGATAGCCATATCCATACGTTACCCGGAAGCGGTCACGGAAATGCCACCTATGCAGAACGGATGATTACAATCGCCGGTGAAGGAATTGAAGTGGCTGTTGCCACTGATCACAATCACATTTCCAATTACTCGAAATACCAAAAGGCCTCGGGGACTGATGCTCATTTCCATTCGATTTCCGGAGATGAAGTAACAACTCATAATGGCCATTTCACCGCTTTTCCACTGGACTCTTCGCAAGCAGTCCCCGGCGGTGTGAAGGGACGTAATCCGCTGTTCCTGAAAAATGGGAACTGGGATGAGTTGATCGCCGACATGCGGAAGAAAGGGGCAGAAGTTGTTATTTTGAACCATCCCTATTGGCCTTCCATTCCCAAGGGCCCCTTCGGCCGATTTCATTTCAATCGCAGTACCGGAAAGCGGAGTGAGGGACCTGCGTTTGACTTCAACGGTTACGAAGTGGTACAGCCGGCAAATGATACTCCTGATTTTTTCTACGCACTTGAAGACTGGATGTCACTACTGAATCGCGGATTAAAGCTCACCGCCGTGGGGGCCACTGATTCCCACACGGTCAACAATCCGGTCGGCCAGGCCCGTACCTATCTCAAGAGTCATACCGACGACATTTCTCAAATCGATCGCAAAGAGGTCTATCGGGCATTCACGGAAGGCCGGGCAGCGGCGGCGGCAGGTATCTTTGCCAACCTGAAACTTGAAGGGCATTTTCGCATGGGAGACCTGGTTCCAGCGGCAGCACTCACAAACAGCAGTCAAAACTCGGACTCAAAGCTGACTGCCACCTTACGGGTCGCAGCCCCTTCATGGGTCCGTCCTCGCGAAGCAATGATCTATATAAATGGAAAGCAAGTCGCGCATAAAGCCATCGATACCACGCTCAATCAGCCCACAGATCTGACATTTAAATTTTCACTTGAGTTGCCTGCCCATGATGCGTACGTTGTGGCATTTGTCTTGGGAGATGGTATTACCTTGCCCGGCTGGACATCCTATGACAAGGCCACCCAGGCCATCACAAACCCGATCTTTCTGGATGTTGATGGCGACAAGGAATATAGCGCACCTCGTGCTACCGCCAAAAGGTTGATCGCGAATTATGGAAAACAGGGTGAGAAGCTTACACCGGCTCTACAGGAAAAACTGTTGGAATCCAAAGCCGTTAAAGCAGATTCAGCCGTCCTGCTGCATGTCAAAGACCTGCTTAAACAGGAAGCCGATCAGTAACCATAACAACAGAGCACATAGTCTTATGCCTGGTATCCGTTTGTGAGGGCACGTCAGTTAATTCTATCTGGCTGCAAATGCGGTGAATGCCCATCGTGCATTCACCGTGATGTGTTGACCTCATAATCATATTTCTTAGCGGAGTACTGCTTTTCGACCACTGCCTGTAAATTGGAAAGAATCATATCCTAACCTGTCACCAGTTTTGTCTGGAACTCACCTTCATTAATTGTGGGACGTTCGGGACGGCCGTTGTAGTTGTAGACAAGTTTCATGCGGTCCAGGCCTAACAGATGGAGGATTGATGCATGCAGGTCATGAACGTGCATTCGATCTTCAATGGCACGCAGGCCTAATTCATCGGTCGCTCCGATGGTTTGGCCACCTTTAATCCCTCCACCGGCCATCCACATGGTAAATCCGGTCGGATTATGATCGCGGCCATCTCCTTTTTCTGACATGGGAGTACGACCGAATTCGCCTCCCCACACGACGAGTGTCTCGTCCAATAACCCCCGTTGTTTCAAGTCGTTGATCAACCCTGCAACCGGACGATCCATGGTTTTGCAGAGTTTGGAATGATTCTTCTCGATGCCGGTATGGGCGTCCCACTTACTCCCGGCTCCGTGATAAAGCTGCACAAAGCGGACACCCCGCTCGACAAGTCGACGTGACATCAGACACAATCGACCGAAAGAAGAGGTTTCCTCTTGATCCATCCCGTATAGCTTCCGGGTTGCTTGGGTCTCCTGACTAAGATCGACTGCCTCGGGCGCCTCGGCCTGCATACGAAATGCCAACTCATAACTGGCGAGACGTGCTCCAAGTTCGGTTTGTCTGGAATGTTGGTCAGTAAATTCCTGATTCAGTGATTTCAGAAGTGATAATTTTCTGCGCTGGCGTTTGTCGGTAATCCCTTCCGGATTGTTTAGATTCGGAATCGGTTGCTTTCCTTCCCGCAGTTGAATTCCCTGATAGACTGCCGGCATAAACCCGGTTCCCCAATTGCGAGGCCCATTCACGACCTGTGAGCGATTGTCCTGCATGACGACGAACGAGGGAAGATTCTTGTTTTCCGAGCCGAGGCCGTACGTGACCCAACTTCCCAACGAGGGGCGACCGCCAATCAGCGAGCAGGTATTCATCTGGCAAACGCTCGATGAGTGGTTAAGACCATCTGCCCAGCAGGAGCGGATCACGGCAATATCGTCAACACATGTCGCGATTTCGGGAAGCCAATCCGAAACCCAGGTGCCCGCTTCACCATGTTGTTTCCATTTCCGTTTTGACACCAACAGAGGTGATCGAGATTCCCCTGCCGCGGTAAGTATTTCTCCAAAGCTACCGGGAAGAGATTGGCCCGCCAACTTATTCAATAATGGCTTTGGATCAAATAGATCAATGTGGCTTGGTCCTCCTTCCATGAACAGGAAGATGACATTCTTCGCCTTTGACTGATGATGTGGCACCAGCCCCTGATTGGGGGCAGACGAAGCCTCCGCCTGCGCGAGCAGGCTGGCCAGCGCGACGGAACCAAATCCGTAACCACTTCTTTCCAGAAACTCTCGGCGGGTGCGCGGTACTTCAATGTGTGGTAGGGAGAACATAATTATGCCTTAATGGACGTATAAAAATTCATTTGAGTTCAGAAGGATGTGACAAAGATCAACGAACGCTTCACGGCGAGGATTGCCGGCCGAAATGATTCGGTCATTGTGAGTGATCTCGTACTGATTAGGCGAACTGTCCTGAAGCATGCCCGGTACAGGATCGAATTTCCAGTACCCCAGCGTACTCTTCGTAACGGATTCTTGTGTAAAAAGCAGCGACTCGACGTCCAGCGCCTTCGATGAAAGCCGGATATCATCGATCAGCCCGTCAAAGAAACTGTTACGATTACGAACCATGCGGCCGAATGCGATGGGTAGATTATTACCCTGTACCTGCTTCATTTGGTGTGTTTTCGTAATCCGGCCTAACTGCTCATCGTCGTTGGAGAGGTCTTTCAGATAGAAGTCGATCGTGCCGGCACGCTCACCTGAGACGTGAAAACTGACCGCGGCATAATACGGTGTATTGAGTTCAATATGTTGATCAGAAAAAACGATCTCGTCACCAACGGCTCCATTCTTCTTCTCACCAAAGCTGCGAAAGACGAGTGTTTGCGGTTTACGACGAGAGCCGCGGCCCGTGACCCCGAAAAGCCAGCCCGGTTCAGAGACCTTGCCGCTCCACTTTGAAATGAGTGTACGTACAGCTCCTGAGTCGTATATCGAACGTATCTGGAAGAAGGCTTCAATCGTGCAGTTCTCTGGGTTCAACCGTTTGTCATCTGCAACGTAGAACGGAGACGGCTTCTTCGCATTGAAAACAACCGACTGCCCATTGCGGTAAGGCATCGTCGCAGTCTCCTGTTGCGGCAGATTGACCGTCGTTTCCTGTTCGGACAGCAACTCTGTTTGGCGATTGAGAAACTCTTTGGCCATTGACAATTCTGCTTTGGTAACAGTTCTACCAAACACGATTTCCCATGCGCGACGCAGAGCCGCGTCCTCTTTTTCCTCGTCAGGGGTCGCGGCAACGTCGTCATACGCCCTGTTCGACAATTGTGCGGCAAAACGCAACATTTGCTGGCTGTTGAACAATTGTAGTGATTGAATGGGAGACGTCGTCGTATCGCGTGCGGGCACGCTGACAAAAAATCGTGGTAAGTCGAACACGTCTAATAACGGATCGCTACTGTTCCTCATCATCCGTAAATAGATAGATCGCCTTGCTACGCTGGCAGTCACTCCGGGACCACCAGCGTCAAGATCGAGTTCTCCGGTCACAGTCAATATCGAATCGCGAATTTGCTCTGCGTCGAGACGACGCGTATCTGCAGTCCAGTAATATTTGTTGGCCGGATCGATGGATGCCATTACCTCTTCCTGAGGATGCTGAGTTGATTGACGATAGGTCGCAGAGGTGACAATCAAACGATGCAGGCTCTTGAATTGCCAGCCACCTTCAAGAAAATTTTGCGTCAACCAATCCAGTAACTCAGGATGTGCAGGCGGTCCACCCAGACGACCAAAATCGCTGCTGTGTGGCGCAAGCCCTTTTCCGAAATGATACTGCCAGATGCGATTGACGATTACACGTGTCGACAGCGGATTACTGTCCTGAGTAAGCCATCTTGCCAAGGCACTTCTGCGACTCGTTGTATCCTTACGTTTGGAACCCATAAAATCGGCAACAGGTTTATCAATAATGGCCAGGAAACCGGGTTCACATTCCGTGTGTTTCTTTGGAATGGTTGTCTTCGGGGCGACCTGGCCGACATCCCTGACCTGCTGTGCAACTGGTAGTGGCGCCGGCTTCAGCGTATCGAATTTTTTCAGCTTGCGTCTCAGTGCCAGAACCTTTTCCTTATCATCCGGTTTCAATTTTCTGTCGAGTCCCTTGTAATTATGCTCGACCTGACGCCACCCGAGTGCTACCAACTGTTGTTCGCGTGGAGACCGTTCCTCCTCCGGTTTCTTAATCATCGCCTGAATGCTGGGAGGGAACGACTTAATGACAGCTTTGGCTTTCTCGCGATAAGGGGCTTCGATCTCGGTGATTTCCTTACGAATCTCTCCTGTTGCCAGTTCCCAGGCAGCCATTTTAAGACGGTGCTCTTCAAGCTGCTTCGGCGTGGCGGCCACCTGATTGGTTGGTATCAGAATCGGTTCGAAGAAAGCGCGTAACTGGAAATAATCTTTTTGCAGAATAGGATCAAACTTATGGTCGTGGCAGCGGGCACATTGCATGCCCACACCCAGAAAAACGTCGCCAACAGTGTCAGTTAATTCATTTAAGATGATGTCCCACTGACCGGCAACATCACGGGTATTCCATTCATAAATCCCGTGAGTCAGGAAACCTGTTGCAATTTGTGCATCGACATCATTGGGAAATAGCTCGTCTCCTGCCAACTGTTCTTGAACAAACAGGTTGTAAGGCTTATCTTCATTGAGCGACCGGATCACATAATCGCGATAGCGCCACGCATCAGGGCGATAACCATCGGCGCGGTAGCCGTCTGAATCGGCATATCTCACAACATCGAGCCAGTGCCGTGCCCAGCGTTCTCCATAGCGTGGGCTTTCGAGCAATCGGTCAACAAGCCGCTCATAGGCATCAGGACTTTGATCATTCACAAATTTCTGCACTTCCTCTGGTCTGGGAGGCAAACCATGCAGATCAAAATAGACTCGGCGTATTAATGATGCCCGGCTCGCTTCCGGCGCAGTAGTCAATCCTTGCTGTTCTAACTTTGACAGGAGGAACTGATCGATTTCGTTCCGGCACCAGTCACTGGCTGAAGGTATCGGCACAGTAACATTCTGCAATGGTTGAATTGCCCACCAGGCGCGGTCTTCGCTGGTGAAATCAGGGCCCAGATCCTTGCGAACGGGAACCGAGTCATCCGCGCCTGGCCAAGGGGCCCCCAGGGAGACCCATTTTTCAAGTACCTTGATCTGGTCATCCTTCAGCTTTCCCGAAGGCGGCATCTCATACGACTCATAGCGAACCGACTCGATAAGTAAACTTTCGTTTGGTTTGCCGGGAGTGATTGATTTACCCGACTCTCCTCCCAGCAGCATGTGGCCGCGCGTATCGAGTCGGAGGGCCCCTTTCTGCTCCTTCTCACCATGGCAGGACCAACAGTGTTCCGAGAGCAGAGGTCGCACTTCTTTTTCAAAAAAATTCATTACTTCCGGTGATAGTTCAGCGGCATTTACCGAAGACATCATCAACCAGGAACTGAAAATAATACACATAATGTATTTGAATATATTGAGCATGAGTTTTGATATCTTGCGAATTATTTAACGGGTGGGAGACCAACGATGACAACCGGGTCAACATGATCTTTGTCGTCCTTAGCATCCTGAAGAAAGAGTCCGGTGATCGCCCCTCCGGGAGGAATGTTCATGTCATCCAGATCGACTCCGATGGCAAACAGCCGAGAGGGAACTTTATTGACAATCTGAGATCGTCCAAATTTTGGAAGAGGAGTACCATCGTCGGCATATTTCGGACTTAAGTGAAGCAGCCGACATCCCGTCATAAACTGTGCGTCTGCAGAATAACCATCAATATCGTATTTTTTAATGGTGATCGGTTGAGCGCCCGGGTAGTTTGTTCGCGGATATAAATGGAATACATCTCCTTCGAGAGAATGAGCAATTGACTGAGCATCGAAGATGATAATGTCGGGACCGGGTGAATTGATAATGATCTGGTCAAAGACAAGATTCATGCCAGGCGTACCATCATTGCCTAAAACAAGATCTCCCTCATGCAAGTCTGTCTGACCACCGGGATTAATGAATCCCGAAGCAAATAACAGATTCATCGGACCAAATCGATTGTATTCATCCGGGGGAGAATGGGCCGGAACGACACCAAAGACTGCCGATCCGGGCCGATAATGATTGACGCTTGGTAAAATGAAATCGTCACGGTGATAGGTGCGACTCACCCCCCCACGTTGTACAGACAAAGACGAGAGTTCTTTCGCCTGCCCCAGATCGTCCTGAATTGACTCATAGGAAATCAGACGATCTGGGATTGAGGCGACATACGTATCAACTTGCGAATGATTATTTCCATCTATTAATTCCAGGTCTGTGCCAACATAAGCAGAATCCCCCTTGAACAGCGTCCTTTTGTGGAAATTGCTCAGAGGAGTGACTTCAGCTTCGCCTTCTACCACAGTTACATTCGATGCTCCGTCTTCAGCAACGACCACGGAAAAACGAGTTCCCAGATCGACCACTTCACTTGTTGGCGTAGTAACTTCAAAGCCTTCAGCTCCCTCTGGCGCATAAACCGAGCAATTGCCGAGGTTAACAATCAGCTCATCGTTTTTAACAACCTGAAACTGTGCTGGGGCGCTGAGAATCACTTCGGCGCCTGAAGGGAAACGAATCTTTATCATTCCTGCTTGCAACATATAATGCTCTGAGAAGCGTAAGCGACTTCCAATCAACATGGGAGAATTAGAACCACGGAACACGGTACGATGCCCTGCGATGAATCGCGCTGCGGAAAATAATTCTTTCTGTATATTTGTTACGGTTGTTGATGCTATCGTTTCTGATGGCTGGTTATTCTCTGCAGCTTCCCTTTCCGCGATTTGCTTGCGTTGGTCAAGAACAGGTAGCACAAAGATGACCGCCGCAAGCAGGCAAGCCATCGTGCACGCTGTCAGTACTAATACGCTGAATGGAAGAGAATATTTTCCTCGTGGGCGACCAATGTTGAGTTCAGGAGCACTATTGCTAAGGCCCCCCAGTTCTATCAGTGACGAATCAAGCCACATGTATTCCAGGTATAACGCTTGACGCTCTGGCTGATCTATCAGCAACGACTCCAGGAGTTCAGCTTCGGATTTATCAAGCGTCCCATCGGCAAGCCGGTATAATAGTTGTTGAAATTCTTCATCATTTTTCTGATTTTCATCAGGCATGTTCCACCTCCGATACGCGCCGCCGCACACAATCCTTTAGCTGGCTACGGATTCTGCCAACCCGGTCATATAACGCGTTAATTTTCATTCCGATTTCTTCTGCGACGGCCGAGCACTTCCGCCTTTCCCAGTAAACTTGCTGTATCAGCCACAAATCTTTTTGACGCAGCGATTTTAAACATTTTTCCAGTGACAGCATCTGCGTGCTATGGTCGCTTTTTTGTGCAGACATGCACTCGAAGAGCTGATCGAGAAGCTGCTCTGAGAAAAGATGCCGATCACGTGAAGACACACGTAAGAAGTTTTTTACTTCGTAAAAAGCAATTCCCATCGCCCAGGGAAGGAAATCACAGTTAGAATCAAACTGGTCAAATTTTGCCCAGATAACCATACTGCAACGCTGGTAAACATCTTCAGCGTCAGCGTGATCCGCTAACAATGAATAGATGAAAGCATACAACTGACGACGATGAGCCGTCAGCAGTTTTGTAAATTGTCTTTCCTGATTTTTCTGTTCCATGAGCTTTTCCAAAATGATCCCACCTCTCTATCATGGCAACACGCAACGATCTTGGTCTCTATAAGTAATCGTACACTCAGCGGATATTACAGGTCGCGTATTCATAAAATCCACAAAATATTTAACGATTTGTAGCTTCAGACAGAGCCCATGTTTGACGAACCCTCACAGACTGCTTGTCCACCTATGCCAAAATGACGGAATTGCGAAAAGATTCTGGGACCATTGAATGAGTGTCCCACGACGGAGGCTGTAGACGCTTGAGTCAAGGTTGTCAGGTTTTCCTTCCATTGTTCACTAATAACTCGCGTCGTTTGAAACAACGAAAAGACTTTTCAGCACTGCTGTAACCGTCTTTGATAATTATGTCGCAGGCGAATCATGATGGGGCCGAATATTCCCATCATACACTGAGCTCACTGGTCGTATCGTCGCCGCAAGCTACTGCAAATCGAATTGAAGCATATTCCTTCACTAAGTTAATCAGTCGATATTATTCATAGACACCATACCCGATTTGGCGGCCGGAGACGAGTTCCACAAAAGACTCATTCCCGGTTGGCTGTGGAACAGAGAGTGAGCTCTCATTTTTACGGGTGGGCATCAAAGTGCAGTGAAATGAACCGAAAGTGACTGGCATCAGATTTTCAACAGGCAGCAATGGTGCCCGTCACTTCAGTTCATAATCAAAGTTATTTTCACTGTCATTTTCTGTCACCTTGGCTTCAAGTCCGCTCTTTGTCAGAATTCCGTACTTCGAAGGAATACGTGAGACTGGTGCAATGAGAAGTTCTCCATCCGAGCTGACAGCTTTCTTGCCGGGAGGCAGTGGTTCGAAGGCTTCGATCGTCACTCGATGTGCGCCAATAACAGCCCCGTTACGCCCTTGAGTTGAAAGGCTAAATTGCCCAGCCTCATTTGTTCTACCAATGGCCACGGGACCTTTCTCCGGAGTGAAGGCAACGCCGGCATCAGCAAGTGGTTTTCCTTCCCACGTGACCGTTCCTTCTACGACAGCTACCTGGGGGCCGTCGCTCCCACCACAGCCAAACAGGGTATTAGCTGAAATGAGTAGCAAGATACCAGTGAATCTGTTCATTCAATTCTCCCATTATATTAGGTTCAGAGTGTTCGGGATGATCGTTAGTAATAAACGGCGATTTACATTCTCCAGTTGACCGCTAAGGGGGTGGTGAAGACTCGAGGTAGATGACTATGGGTTTCTGCGCATATTGGATTCAAGTGAATGGGTATTGCATTCGCGCGATGGTTGCTTACGGCTTCCCGCTGATGTAAGTGCGTATTTAATCAGAAACGGAATTGCCGAGAGTCACCTTCCCGACCTTACAAGTCGAAATTTCCATTAGAACTCGCCCAGTACAGCCCCATCAGCCCGATCGCCAAGATGCTGAAACGTGTCGGCATGATCGATATTCTCGCTGAGAAAACGTACGGCGCCGTCGACCATCAAAAAGTGGGCTCCTCCCGAGTGCATCGATTTAAACCCAAGAGAGTAGTTCCATTGGGTATGCGCAGTGCAGGCAGAGTTTGTGATACGACGGGACGATCCTAACTGATCGCACGTCGTAAATTCATTGATGGGAGTAAGCGTCATGGTTTCCGCGTTGCAGGTCGACTGGGCGTAGGACCAACTGCCCCGGTCTGCGTCCAGGCACGATGGCAGTGTCTCTCCTACTTGAATGGTGTTTGAGCTGCCATCAAGAACATCCGCAATACGAATACTGACTCCATTTCGGGAAATCATACCTGATATCCCGCTCTTCAAAAGCGTCTTCCCATATAACGTTGATTTTAGTGCGTAGACCTGAAAAGGACTGCAAGCTGAAGAGCCACTGGGAGCTGATTGCGATCCCATGGATCCGGCATAGTTGCATTGCGCATATCCGCCCCGGGGTTGATTATAAGGGTCGCTGGGGCAGGTATAGATCGTCATTGGGATTTCCCGTACGATTCTGCCATCGGCAAGCGTTGCCTGTACGGCAGAAGCCGTACCGCCGGACATGTCAATCTGATTAAATAATACTGCCTGATCTATGTTCGGCAAAATTCGAACCTGCCAGCTTACACGCGGCGGACGGTCCCGATCTCCTGTTCCACCAATGGGAAACATGCCGTAAGTCTCATGATAGTTGTGAAGCGCCAAACCAATCTGTTTTAAGCTGTTTTTACAAGTACTCCGGCGTGCCGCTTCACGTGCCTGCTGCACTGCTGGGAGGAGCAATGAAATAAGAATCGCGATTATCGCGATCACAACCAGTAGCTCAATAAGCGTAAATCCTGATTTTTTCCGATGACTGCGATTCAACATAATAAAGCCCTTCCTGAAACTAAGATAATCAAACTAAGGAATAAAATCTGAATACAACAAAACAAGAAATGTAATAGCTTGACGAGGATCTGATATTCATAGACCGCTCACACACACAGATGTTGTCGCGACGATTCGCCCCCAAATCAGTAGTACTACTTAATCTATAGTCATGAAATACGTTGTTTAAAAAGGCTTGAAAACCACCACTACGCGCAGCAAACCACTCGATGAGAAAGTTGTGGTCACACGAGTGAGCATCGGATCACATAAGTAATCGTATGCTCAACGAATAATTCGGGGATGTCCCGTTTATTGTTAAAACTCTCGATGGTCTCGCTGAGTTAAACGTAGCAGGATGGGGTTAGCGCTGCAACCGCTCCGGCGAGGGCTGGGACGGAGCCGGAGGCGATGG
>Ga0222668_1000080_pt1 | contig 69246 bp, 65 predicted proteins | sample AntAcemetagen728_FD_179823 | JGI IMG/M metagenome (GOLD analysis project Ga0222668, IMG submission 179823) | Saline water microbial communities from Ace Lake, Antarctica - #728 | ecosystem: Environmental > Aquatic > Non-marine Saline and Alkaline > Saline | place: Antarctica: Ace Lake...
CTGCTTTACATGATCAGCGTCATGAGTTAAAAGTAGCTGCTTCTTTTAATTTCAAACCATTTTTTTTCTCAATAACAAATATATGGGGATCAGGATTTAATTATTCTTTTGATAAAAAAAAAATCTCTTATAACCGTTTGGATGTATCCTTTCAATATCACTTCAGCATCAAAAAAATCAAATTTGAATCTGGCATCTCAATACTTAACACTCTAAATGCTAATAACTTTCGATTATATCAATATGCTAACTTTCCGGATGGATCTGTCAATTCAGTTTTAGGTGTTCCTTTTACATCTAACTTCCTACTAAATATTAGATTTTAAAACTAGCCCTAACAAAATGCAAATTTCATAGTTGTTTCGTACCTTACAACAACGAAAATTTGCTCAAGCCCGTTAGCTTGAGCAAATAAAACTTCGACTGACAGGTGCTTAAGAATCGAGTTCAGATTAATATTAAAAATATTATCTTTTAATTGTGTGTTCTTAAATTTTTCATAGCTTAGTCGCCTACCTAATTCTTTAAGTAATGATTAGATTTTTTAAAAAAATTGTTGGCGTTTGCTCCTGTCTGCTCTTTGTTAATACTGTTTCTGCGCAGGTTTACAAGCAAGGGGTCGGCCTGCAATTAGATGTTGTCTCCTTTAAAGAGTCCTACACCTCCGTCGGTGGATTGTCATTGCCGGTAAGAAATACACCAATTCCCGGAATCCTCTATAAAGGCAGTTTAGGTTTTGCGCTGTCGCGCACCACGACCTTATCCATTACAACTTATCCTTTTATTGGTCTCGGCCCTAAAGATTCTGGTAAACCTAAAATTGTTGCGGAAATTCCACTGTTGGCTGAGTTCTTTTTTGGTGATGTTGATTATTTTGGCGGATTTATTGGTTTAGGAGCGTCTTATACCTATTCAACGATCCCAGGTTTTGGTGATGGGACTGTGTTTGGGCCACAAATTGAAGGTGGAATCCAATTTCCATTAAACGACAGGGTGTTGGCGGCAAAACTTTCGTATACGTACGGACTCAATAATCCTTCAATCGCGGCTTACCCAGACCGAACATATGCAAAAACTGAACGCGGCGTTTTTGGGGTTGGATTGGTTTATATGTTCGTTTATTAAGGCAAGAATCTATATAATTTTTAAGTTTCATTTTTTTTTGGTTAAAATTTGAAGATTAAATCGTTGATATTGACAACCATTTATATTTTCGAACGTTATCTTTATAACCTCAAATTACGCTTAAAAAATGAAACAACTAGTAACGCTCCTCTGTCTAATTCTATTCGGGAATGGAATTTTTGCAGAATCTCATCCGAATTTATTTCATCAAGCTGGTGATGAAGCTTTGGCCGAAACAGATTTTGGCTTTATCCGAGAACATTCTTTGTTGAATCTTGATTCTGCTGTTTTTCAATCGATTTTAGCGAATCATCCACGCACCTTGCACGTTACGATTCCTTACGAAGGAACTGAATTAGTGCTAGTCGCAGATAAAAAATATTTATTCCGAAATGATTTTGCCATGCGGTCAGCTTCAGGAATGGTTTTAAATTACAAAGACGAATCGTCTAGTGTCTTTTATCAAGGTACTTTTAGTGGTTATCCTAATTCACATTTTGCACTCAGTATTCTCAATCATGAAGTGATTGGTATAGGGCATATCCCTGGTATCGGTGATGTGAATCTTGGGCAACTGGAAGATTTCGATCAGTATATCTTTTACAGTGAGAGTGCCTTAGATGCGCACAATGAATTTCAGTGTTTTACCACTGAAGAACCTGCTGAACGGCCAGAAGTTGGTGGTGGAAGTCGCGAATTAATAGAGGATTGTTCAGGTATCTACTTCGAAGTGGATTATGATATTTTTTTAGCAAAAGGAAGTGTACTCGAGGCAACAGATTATATGTTGGCACTTTTCAACGAAGTTCAATTGTTATACGAAATAGATGGGATAACGATTTATATTTCAGATATTTTGGTTTGGGATATCGAAAGTCCATATTATGGTATTGGTGACACGGGAGTTTTATTGGATTTATTTGGAACAACCACTGTTGTATGGACGGGTGATTTAGGCCATTTTGTGAATCTTGCGGCCGGCGGTGGTTTGGCTTGGGTGGATGTTTTCTGTCACCCCAATCAAGCGATAAAAAAGGCGGTTAGTGGTATTGGATTGAGTTTTGAAGCGATTCCTATTTATTCGTGGTCGGTTGAGGTAATCGCACATGAAATGGGACATAATATGGGGTCTCCTCATACGCATGCTTGTTTTTGGAACGGAGATTTGACAGCAATTGATGGCTGTGGTCCTGATGCCGGTTTTGACGAAGGTTGCGCGGGAACGCTGCCCCCAGATGGCGGAACAGTAATGAGCTATTGTCATCTAACAGGTGTGGGTATTAACTTAGGTTTTGGCTTTGGTCCTCAACCAGCCGAATTGATGCAAACAAATATTATCGAAGCTGGGTGTTTAACTTCTTGTGACCTCACGGTAATGGACATTGATATTACAGGCGGCACCATTACTCCAGCTTGTGAAAATGGTCCAATCTACAGACAAATTTCTTTCGATAACAATAGTAACGACGATTTGACAAGTTTTACGATTCAAGTTTATTTGGAAGGGGCTGTCGTAGAGTCTTACGATTGGTCGGGCTTCATTCCTGAAGGTGGCTCGGGTACATTTAATTTACCTGTTACTTCTTTGCCTCTTGGATCTTATACAATGGTGCTAGAATTGGTCGTGCCAAGTGGCTATCCAGATGATGACATGTCGGATAATTACCAAACCTTCTCTTTTGATGTGACGGCTTATCCTGAGGCTGCGTTTGAATTCAATCCAACGGATCTTGTTTCGTATAATGCGGTGACAAATTTTTATAACTTATCTACGGGTGCGGTTAGCTATGTCTGGAATTTTGATGACGGTTCACCAGAAACAACCGTAACGGATCCTCAACACATATTTCCTTTTGAAAAAGGTGGTCTTTATGACGTGATGCTCTTAGCAACTAGTCCCGAAGGTTGTGTGGATACTGCTGTTAATACGGTTGAGGTAAATGGTGTAAATATTTTTTACATTCCGAATGCTTTCACACCTGATCAAAATAACTTTAACGATACGTTTACACCAATTTTTGCTTCAGGATTAGATGTCTATGATTATCATTTTGTGATCTTCAATCGCGCGGGTGAAATTATTTTTGAATCGTATAATGTGGCAAGAGGTTGGAACGGAGCATACGGAGATAAAGGAATTGTAAAAGATGGTGTCTACGTTTGGTTACTTGAATTTGGAGACCTTAATAGTGATGAGATTCATATTGAAACAGGACATGTAACGGTCCTCAGATAAGAGACTATTTCAAATCTTCTGGAATCACACAGACAGGAATGGGAATCATCTTGTGGTTATTTGCGCGGTTAAATGAGCGATAAATACGGAGTACTTCGCGCTGACGATTCGTTAAATTTTCTTCCGTCTCATTTGGGTTGGCATTAAAGGCCATGGCCCATTCTAATTCTGGATAAGTCGCACCAATTTGACCTTCGTCTGTGCGTTCGTCATCCCACAAACCGTCTGTCGGTTGCGCATGTTGAATCGAGGAAACAACGCCCAACTCTTTTGCGATCGCAAATACATCTGTTTTTGTCAAATCTGCAATTGGACTGATATCTACTCCTCCATCACCATATTTCGTGTAAAAACCAACACCGAAATCTTCAACCTTATTTCCTGTTCCTGCAACCAATAATCCATTCGATTGTCCAACGGCATAAAGCGTTGTCATCCGAATCCTTGCACGTGTATTGGCCATTGAAAGTCCATGCGTTTGCGCTTCATTGGGTAAAGCAGTCCGCAAGGTGTCAAAGGTGTCAGTCAGGTTAATGGAATAGTGCGAAACATTGGAGAAATTTGACTCGAGATAATGGATATGTTCCATCCCTCTATTCACTTCAGCGGGATTTTGGTGGATGTTCATTTCTAAACAAATAACATCTAAACCTGTTTTGGCACATAAATAAGAAGTAACGGCGGAATCAATTCCGCCGCTAATTCCTACTATAAATCCTTTTGATTTGGCAGTTAAGGCATAGTCCTTGAGCCATTTTGTAATGTATTCAATCGTTTTTGGATAATTCATTCCACTTTTAGAATAATAAACCGATTTTGAATTCAATGATGTGTTGTGGATTGTTCTTGATGTCTAAACTCTTGTACTCATATACGCCAGCAGTTGAAGTTTCTGATTTTTCAACTAAAGTTGCTGAAGTTTGAGACAATGATGGCGTAATCCCATAATTAAATCCTAATTCACCATACAAGAATGTGCTTCCTGTAAAGTTCCACTCCGCTCCACCGTAGATGCCAATTCCTGTGCGAATTAATGCCAAATCTTTTTTCAACGAAACCGGCTTCATGTTTTCCTGCACGCGCGGCGATAATGATGTTTGTGTAAACGAGCCGTTAGTGGCATTATAAAATGCATCATATCCAGTATCATCTGCTCTTGCGCCAGCTAAAATGCTCGTGCGCATTCCAAATTTTCCATAATATTTAAATTGACCAATCATATTGGTCTGAAATTTTAAAAATAAAGGAATAGTCACATATTTCGCTCTATACTTTCGCTCATAAAGATTAAACGCTGTTGTATCGGTAAAGTCTTTTACCTTCCCATCCTTTTCTTCATATCGCTGAATGTCAGTATCTGTATAAGCGTAATAGACATCTGGTAGAGCAAGATTTGTTGCGCTTCCGTAATTTATTTTAAACGATTCTAAATCAAATTGAATACCACTCGCCAATCCAATATTATCATTGAACATATAATTACCACCAACTCCAATAGTGAAACCATTTCCTATGCCATTTCTTTCTATCTTTGTCGTTTGAATTTTTGTCCAGTTAAAGGTTGGTCCTAATACTAGTCCAATTTGAAATTTTTTATCCTGAGCAGTTGCTCCGAAACCAATACTGGTTAATAAAACCAAGGAAAGTAACTTTTTCATAATTTTGCAATTATTATTTTACAATTTTTAAACAATAATAATAAATTCTAGTCAATGAAGCGTCGAATATTCGTTATAATATTATCATGTTTCGTCATAATGTCTTGTTCGTCCGATAAGTTGGATGTTGATGTGAGTGATATAGAGCTGAATCTTCAAGTCGAGCGTTTTGAAAAAGAAATGTTTGAAGGCAAGTCTCCCCAAGAGATGACGCAAATCAATCAGGACTTAATTAAAAGAGGTGGTGAGTTGTACGAGTTTTATGTCTACGATATGCTGCGCTCAGGTTCTGTTTTTGACGATTCTATTGGTCAATACTTATGGTATTTCGTTAGTGATAGTATGATGAGAATGGTTAATGATGATGTAGAAACTCAATTCGCAGATTTTGATGTCATTGAGCAGCAATTGGTGGATGTATTCAAGCATCAAAAATATCATTTACCGAATGCGCCTGTGCCCACTAAAATTATTACCTATAATAGTGCCTTTAGTTACGGCGTGATTTCAACTGATTCGGTTATTGGAATAGGATTGGAAATGTATCTTGGGCCAGAAAATAGAATTTTGAAGGAGGTGCGCTTTCCTGTGTATATGAAAGATAAAATGAGTCGCGAATACCTGGCAAGTGATGTGGCGCATAGTTGGGTAGCGACAAATATCTTAGGTGATAACAAAGGGGAGACTTTTTTATCCAGTATGATTTATTATGGAAAATTAATGTACATCCTTGAAGCCATGATGCCTGAGGTAGAAAAAAACCGAATTATTCGCTACACATCTGAAGAATATGAATATGCCGCAGCAAGTGAATACAATATCTGGCAATATTTGGTGGACATGAATTGGATTTATTCGATTGATATGAAGGTTAAATTGCGCTTTTTTGAGGAAGCGCCCACAACGGTTGGAATCGAAGAATCGCCGGGACGTATAGGTCAATTTATAGGTTGGCAAATGGTGCGCGCCTATATGGACGCCAATCCGGATGTGACTGTGGAAGAATTAGTGAATGAAGAAAATGAATCAAAATTATTAAAAGCATATAAACCAAAAGAAAATGAGTGAGCTTAAAAAATCAACCATAGACATTGAAGTCTTAACAAACGAAAATAATTTACCAGAGCAAATTAATTGGTCAGCAAAGGATGGAGGAGTAGATAAAGCCCAAGCCGAAGCAATGATTCTCTCTTTTTGGGACAAAAAAGCAAACACAGCTATGCGTATCGATTTGTGGAACAAGGAAATGACGGTGGATGATATGAAAAAATTCATGCATCAAACCTTACTCACCATGGCAGATTCTCTCGAGCGCTCGACAGGTGAAAAGAATATGGCCGAAGATTTGCGCGATTATTGCCACCACTTCGCTGATAAAATGGGAATTTTACCTCCCTTGAGTTAGGGAAAATTAAAGTTTGGGGCTCGAATAATCAACCGTCTTGTTAATCCCAGCTATATAAGCGAGTACTTCATCACGGCCTTCTCCTGACATGGCAGAAGTGACGAAATAAGGCGGCATTTCTTCCCATGTTTGAAGCATCTCTTTTTCGTAGGCTTTAATAAACGTGCGTGTTTGTGTCTTGTTCAACTTATCTTGCTTGGTGAATATAATGGAGAACGGAACGCCGTGCTCACCTAAAAAAAGCATAAAGTCTAAATCCAATTCTTGCGGTTTGTGACGGCAATCAACCAAAACAAAAACATTCGTTAAATTCGAACGTGTGAGCATATAGTCAGAGATGAAACGCTCAAAACGATTCCGCATATTGTGGGTGACTTTTGCATAACCGTAACCTGGCAAATCCACCAAATACCATTCTTTATTGATTAAAAAGTGATTAATCAATTGCGTTTTACCCGGTTTACCCGAAATTTTAGCCAAACTTTTATGATTCGTCAACATATTAATAAGCGACGATTTACCAACATTGGAACGACCAATAAAGGCGTATTCAGCACGATCAGGAGCCGGACACTTCTCCACCTCCATATTACTAATTACAAATTCAGCTTGATTAATTTTCATGACACTCCATTTTTTGCAAAGATAGTTTAAATCGTTCAGATTTAGAACAATTATCCGAATATCCCAAGTGAACTATACACTTGGCTGCCTATTGAAAAAAAAGAGTAGTGGAAAGGTTTTTAAAATAAACCGTTTATTTCTGCGTCAATTGAATTGATAATCTTACCCAAATCATCTGCATTCTCATGGAAATTATTATCGTCAACGTCAATGATGATTAATTTCCCTTTATCGTACGTTGAGATCCAAGCATCATAACGTTCATTTAAGCGTTTCAAATAATCAAGACGAATACTCTCCTCGTAATCTCGTCCTCGTTTTTGGATTTGACTGACCAAGGTTGGTACACTTGCCTTTAAATAAATAAGGACATCAGGTGCAGAAATGAATGACTCTAAGAGGTTGAATAAAGAAAAATAATTTTCGAAATCTCTCGTTGTCATTAAGCCCATAGAGTGCAAATTGGGGGCAAAAATATAAGCGTCCTCATAAATCGTACGATCCTGAATGACATATTCCGAACTCGATTTTATTTCTTGTATCTGCGTAAAACGACTGTTTAGATAATAGATTTGAAGGTTGAAAGACCAACGTTGCATGTCCTCATAAAAATCATTGAGGTATGGATTTTGCTCAACATCTTCGAAATGCGTATCCCAACCATAATGTTTGGACAATAATTGAGTTAGAGTTGTTTTTCCGGCTCCAATGTTTCCAGCTACCGCTATATGCATACTTTTGGTTTTATTTCTGAACTATAAAAGTAGAAATAATATTCGTTTATGGCAGGACTAAATAAATTCTTTTAAAAAAAATTATTCAACCAAATATTGAACGTAATTTTGCGCTTCAATGTCGGACGAAAGAAGAAGTTACTTGATCCTTGTTCTCCTTTCTTTTATTTGGGGGAGCTCTTTTATTTTAATGCAGAAAAGTATGCATCCGGTTGGTGATGAAATGGTCATGGGTCCTTTTCAAGTGGGATCAATGCGCATTGTTATTGCGAGTTTGGTGCTTTTGCCAATTGCGCTCAAACATCTTAAACTCCTCAAAACGAAATTATTTTGGTGGTTTTTAATTGTTGGTGCCTCAGGAAACCTAATCCCCGCACTTTTATTCACCCTCGCAGAGACGCGCATTTCGCCCTCATTGGCTGGGGTGCTAAACATGGGTACTTCGTTTTTTGTGGTGTTGATAGGGATTGTTATTTACAAACATAAGCCAACACGTCTGCAAATATTGGGTTTGCTTTTGGGTGCTTTTGGATTGTATCAGATTTTAAAAATTCAACTTCATTTCGAATCGGGTGATGTATTCTATGCGGCGCTCGTTTTAGTTGCAACCTTGTGTTATGGTATTAGTTTGACAACGATTAAGTTTAAATTGCATGAAGTGCCTTCACTGATCATTACCTCGCTTTCATTTTTTTCAATTCTGTTTCCTGCTCTCATCATTGCGTTTGTAACAAATGCTTTCGAACCCCTGTATGCGCACCCTGATGGACTTAAGTCACTCGGATTTTTGAGTGTGTTGAGTGTTGTCGGAACGGCTTTTGCTGTTTTTTTATTTACAAAATTAGTGGCTATTTCAAGTCATATTTTTGCTTCTGGCGTTACGTATCTTATTCCTGTTGTAGCCGTGTTTATTGGTGTTTTAGCGGGAGATGAGTTCCAACTCATCAACATCCTTTGGGTGATAATTATCATTGCTGCGGTTTATCTGATGAATAAAAAATCACGACTTCCAATAAATAAAAAGGTTTAGATGTTTGTATTCTAAATTAAATCCCTACTTTTGTCGTCCGAAAATAAGTTAAATAAATAGAAAATTTGTTATGTACGCAATTGTAGAAATAGCAGGCCAACAATTTAAAGTTGAAAAAGACCAACAGATTTTCGTCCACAGATTAGGAGAAGAAGAAGGAGCAAAAGTTGACTTCAACACCGTTCTTTTAATCGACAACGACGGAAAGGTAAATGTAGGCGCCCCAGCTATAGAAGGAGCTAAAGTATCGGCTTCGGTGGTAAGACACCTAAAAGGAGACAAAGTAATCGTTTTCAAGAAGAAAAGAAGAAAAGGATTCAAAAAGAAAAACGGTCACAGACAGTATTTGACTGAAATTAAGATCGACACTATTAAAGGTTAATAAAACACTAAAGTTCCCAACTTTTGGGGGCGATAATATCTAAAATTATGGCACATAAGAAAGGAGCCGGATCATCAAAGAACGGTAGAGAGTCAGAATCGAAACGACTTGGTGTTAAGATTTTTGGTGGACAAGCTGCAATCGCAGGTAACATCATTATCAGACAAAGAGGTACGAAACATCACCCAGGTGATAATGTTGGAATCGGAAGAGATCATACATTATATGCATTAAGTGATGGTTTAGTTCAGTTTACTAAAAAAGCGAACAATAGATCATTCGTATCTATTGTTCCTTTTGAAGAAGATGTAGTATTGGAAGCAAAAGCAAAACCTGCTGCTAAAAAAGAGGCAGCTCCGGTTGCTGAAAAGAAAGCTGCTCCAAAAGCTGCTAAAGCGGACAAAGCGGACGATTTAACAAAAATCGAAGGTGTTGGACCTAAATTGGCTTCTGTTTTAGCGGATGGTGGTTTAAATAGCTACGCTGCTGTTGCTGCTGCATCTGTCGAAGATATTCAAAAAATCTTAGACGAAGCTGAAGGAAACTATGCACGTTTTAGCCCAGATACATGGCCGCAACAAGCGCAATTAGCTGCTGACGGTAAATGGGATGAGTTGAAAGCGTTACAAGATGAATTAGACGGCGGAAAAGCGAAATAAGCATTTCAACGCTCAATAAATTTAAAACTCCTTTTGGCACTGTGCTGAAAGGAGTTTTTTTATGGTGCAGGTGTTGAACCATCACCGCTATTTTATATTTTTACCAAAAAGATTTGAAATGTTAGAAATAACGCGCATAAGAGAGAATAAAAATGAGGTTATCGAACGTTTAGCGGTTCGTAATATTGATGCTCAAGAAAAAATTGATACCCTTCTTAAATTGGATGAGGAGTGGCGCATGTCTAAACATAAAATGGAGGCTATTGCTGCTGAAGCAAATAGTTTGGCAAAATCAATTGGGCAACTTTTTAAAGACGGGAAGCAGGCTGAGGCGAATGAGGCAAAGGCAAAAGGTGGGGTTCTCAAAGAGGAGGAGAAAGTAGCTACCGAACGCATGAATGCCATTGCAGATGAAATTCAAAAAATGCTCTACGAAATTCCAAATGCACCACATAGTTCTGTTCCAAAAGGTAAGTTAGATACCGATAATGAGGTTGTTTCGGAGAGTGGAACGATTCCAACTGTTGGTGACAATTGGATGCCACATTGGGAATTGGCGAAAAAATACAACTTGATTGATTTTGAATTAGGTGTAAAAGTCACCGGTGCTGGTTTTCCTTTTTATATTGGAAAGGGCGCCCGCATGCAACGTGCACTTATTAATTTCTTTTTGGATCAAGCGCGTGATGCAGGGTATACCGAAATTATTCCCCCGTTTGTAGTGAATCAAGCGTCAGGAATTGGAACGGGACAATTGCCGGATAAAGAAGGGCAAATGTATCATGATGCGCAAGATGACTTATTCTTGATCCCTACAGCAGAGGTTCCTCTTACAAATATGTACCGTGACGTGTTATTAAAAGAGACGGATTTTCCTATTAAATTAACGGGGTATACGCCTTGTTTTAGACGAGAGGCTGGTTCGTACGGAAGTGATGTGAGGGGTTTAAATCGTTTGCATCAATTTGATAAGGTAGAAATTGTGCGATTTGAACATCCAAGTAATTCATATACCGTATTGGACGAAATGGTTGCGTATGTTCAAGGTTTATTAACTAAATTAGGCTTGCCTTACCGAACACTGCGTTTATGTGGTGGAGATCTTGGTTTTACATCTGCGCTAACGTTTGATCTGGAAGTTTATTCTGCAGCTCAGGATAAATGGTTGGAAGTGAGTTCAATTTCTAATTTTGAAACCTTTCAAGCGAATCGTCTTAAGTTGAGGTTTAAGGATGAAAATGGAAAAAATCAATTGGCGCATACCTTAAATGGAAGTGCATTGGCGTTACCTCGAATTTTAGCCGCATTATTGGAAAATAATCAAACGGAAGATGGCATAACGATTCCTGAAGTACTAATACCTTATACCGGATTTGATAAAATATAAGTAATGAAAATGAAGAAACAAATAACCTCCGCCCTAATTGGTGCAATCGCATTGTTTTCAATCACTTCTTGTGACCCAGCAAGTCAGTACAAAACAGAATTGGATGAGATCGAATCATACCTCACTCGAATTGATAGTTTAGAGACTAAATTTGATGGAATAGATTTTGATAGTCTAAACATGATGGTCAAACATGTAGAGAAGAATGAAGCGCTGATAAAAGAATTGTATCAACCGGACACACTAAATGCGCAATTTGGTCGTCTTATGAATGATTCAAAAACAATTCGCAAAACATTGGCTGATGTCGGTGGGTTCGAATCATCTATTGGTGATGAGCTGAATGCAGTGAAGCATCAATTGATCGATTTGAAAGGCGATATTTTGGCAGGTTTGTTTAGTGATGAACAAATTCGTGAGTATATTGATATTGAAAAAGAAGCACTCGCAAAAGTAGATGAGGTGTTCTCTGATTTTTATTTAACGCAAGAGGAAGAAACCCGTCGTTTTTACGAAGTAGTGCCTCAAGTAGATGCTTTTATTGAAGAGTTGAAAGAAAAGAGTGAAATTGTTGAGTAAATATGGGTGGCCACTAGTGGTTTGTCTGCTTTTTTTGGCGGGTACAAAGGTCTATGCACAACCGCAAGATAATGACACCAAATTGGCAGCTCATTATTATGGGAAGGGTGAATTTGAAAAGGCCGAAATTTATTACGAAAAGTCGTATAAAAAGTATGACGCTCAGCTCTATTTTGATCGATATTATTATTGCCTGTTCTATCAACAGAAATTTGATGAATGCGAGAAATTAGTCGAGAAACGACTAAAGAAAGATCCCTATACGGTCGACAATTATTTTAAAATGGCTGCGGTGTATGAAGAGACTGATCGTGTGGCCGAAGCGAATCAAATGTATCAGCAATTAATTGATGATCTGCAACCTATCCAAAGTCGAGTAGATGCATTAGGTGAAGCTTTCCAGAGTCGTGCAATGTATGAATATGCCTTGGAAACCTATTTGAAAGGCCGGAAAATAATGCGCAAAGGATATGGTTTTCAATTAGAACTTGCTGCGCTTTATTCGGTGCTTAATCGTCCTGCGGATATGATCGCTGAATACCTCAATTTACTAGATTATAGCCCAACGTATATCCGAACTGTACAAACGTATTTGTCACGCGCAATTGATTTTGAATCAGATATTGAACGGGTCGAGTTGTTGAGGCAAGAAATTCTCCTTAAAGTTCAGAAAAACCCAGACCAAACGGTCTACAATGAAATGTTTATTTGGTATTATCTGCAAAAGAAAGAGTTTTCCGGAGCAGTGATTCAAGCGAAAGCACTCGACAAAAAGAACAATGAAAATGGAAGACGAGTGCTCGAGATTGCAAGTGTTTGCTATGCCAATCGTGCGTATTCGGATGCAGTGAAAGCGTATGATTATATAATCGGTTTTGGTCAATTAAACCCTTATTATCACAGCGCAGTTGAAAATAAACTCGGTGTTCAGTTTGAGCAATTAACCCTTCAGAAATCCTTTACGAAGAATCAACTTTTGGACGTTGCTTCTGATTTCGAATCTGCTTTAAATACCATGGGTAGATCGAAAAAAAGTATAGGAACTATGCGTCAACTCGCCAATATTTACGCATTCTATCTAGATGATAGCGACAAAGCAATGTCTTTAGTAAATGAAATTATGGCCTTACCACTGAGCAAACACGAATTGGCTGAAATGAAAATATTAAAAGGCGATATTTACGTTGTTAAAGGGGATATTTGGGAAGCTTCTCTGCTCTATATGCAGGTTGAAAAGGAATTTAGTGAAGATGTGATAGGGCATGAGGCAAAATTTAAAAATGCCCAGGTTTTTTATTATGACGGTGAATTTGAATATGCAAAGGCTCAATTGGATGTTTTAAAAGCTTCTACGAGTAAATTAATTGCCAATAATGCCATGCAATTATCCTTATTGATTCAGGATAATTTAGGAATTGATACCACGCAAGCTCCTGTTCAAATGTATGCAAATGCCGATTTATTGTTGGCCCAACATAAATACACCGAAGCAATCGCTATGTTAGATTCACTTGAAAAACGGTTCCCTTTTCACAGCATGGTGGACGAAGTCTTGTTTAAAAAAGCTGAAATTTATGAAGGTCTACAGAATTGGGGGCTAGCAATTGAGTTTTATACGGTTGTTCTGGAGTCCTATTCTCATGATATTTTAGGGGATGATGCCGCGTTTCGACTGGCTAAAATTTATGAGGATCGCTTAGATAATCCACAGAAAGCGGCAGAATATTATCGAAAAATACTTTTCGATTTTGGCGGAAGTCTCTACACGGCGGAATCACGCGAAAAATTTAGAACTATCACTGCAAACTATAATTAATGTGACAGTTCTTTTTCTTAACTATAAATAATTCGAATTATGCAGGTTATATACAATGTCACTGTATCAGTTGATGAGGACGTCCATCACGAGTGGCTTGAATGGATGCAAGAAATCCATATTCCAGCTGTTATGAAGACAGGGTCATTTCTGGAATCTCGCATTGCAAAAGTATTAGCACACGAAGAAGGAGGGAAAACCTATGCGGTGCAATACCTCTGCCTAAATATGGAAATATATAATCAATATCTAGAACAATTTGCACCTCAGTTACAAGACGATCACACCAAAAAGTTTGGAACAAAAACAGTGGCATTCAGAACTTTATTACATGTGCACAAGCACTTTACTTCATGATAGTTAAAGCAAAAAAACACCTCGGTCAACATTTTCTAAATGATAAAACGGTTTGTCAACGAATCGCAAAGGCCATGGAAGATTCGGGGTATGATTTTAAGAAAGTTCTCGAAATCGGTCCAGGCATGGGGGCGCTTACGTCTGACTTGCTTCAGTCGGATCAATTTGAAACGCATGTTATGGAAATTGACACCGAATCTGTCGCTTATTTGCAGGTGCATTTCGAAAAGCTAGCTGGTAAAATTCATGAAAATGATTTTTTAAACACGGATTTAAAAGCGATTATGGGGGACGAATCATTCGCGGTAGCGGGGAATTTTCCTTATAATATTTCAACACAAATTTTATTTACGGTACTCGACTATCGGGATCAAATTCCGTTGATTGTGGGAATGTTTCAAAAAGAAGTGGCTGAACGTATTGCAGAGCCGCCAGGGTCAAAAAAATATGGTATCACAAGTGTTCTTTTACAGGCATATTATGATATCGAATACCTTTTTACCGTTCCGCCAGAAGTTTTTACACCAGTACCCAAAGTAGACTCGGGTGTTATTCGCCTTAAGAGGAACGCAGTAAAGAAATTGGATTGTGATGAAGTTTTGTTCAAGCAAATAATCAAAATGGCCTTCAATCAACGCCGAAAAACATTGCGCAATTCTTTGAAAGCTATGCTTATTGAAAGACAAATCGATCACACGCAACACGAAAAACTTTTTGCACGACGTCCAGAATCTTTATCTGTTCAAGAATTTATTGATATTACAAAGCTATTCACAACGGGATAATGTGCCTAATCTATGAAGAATTATAAAATTAATTCATATTTTTACACCTTTGTTTGAAACCATATTGATCGTATATTTCGTACATAAGCAAATGAGACTATTTTTTATAGTTATAGCAGTATTATTTTTTAGTGTGACAGGTTCTGCTCAGGCTTGGAAATCCGTGCGTCATGAGTTTGTTTTCGGTGTCGGAGCTTCTAATTTTTTAGGTGATTTAGGCGGAGCAAAAGGAATTGGTACGCACGGTATCAAAGATTTGAAATTTCAAATGACACGGCCTACAATTGCTGGAGGATACAAACTCATGCTAACCCCCTATTTTTCTGTGAAGTCAACTTTAATTTGGAGTTTGTTAAGCGGAAATGATGCAATTACAAAAAACGAAGTCAGGAATAACCGAAACTTAAGTTTTCGTTCGAACCTTGGAGAGATAGCTTCTTATATTGAATATTATCCGAATGCGGATAAAGTGTATCCAAGGTATAAAATCAAAGGTATACGCGGAAATAAAGCATTCTCTTTGACACCCTATTTTTATACGGGTATTGGGCTCGCTTTTTTTAATCCTAAAACACAGCTCAATGGCGATTGGATTGCCTTGCAGCCACTGGGTACTGAAGGTCAAGGTCTCGCAGGCCGCCCGGATAAATATCGCCGATATACACTTTCATTTCCTATCGGTGCGGGTGTGAAATATCAAATCGATAAACAATTAGCCGTTAGTTTTGAATTGAGTTTGCGCTATACGCTTTCTGATTATATTGATGATGTATCGACGTCGTATTATTTACCTTCTGAAATAGAAGCGAATTATGGAACGACGGCAGCAATATTGTCAGATCGATCAATTGACCCTAATCTAAACGGCGTGCTTCAATATGCGGATGGGCGTAATAATTACCTTCAACGTGGCAATCCACGTTTTAATGACGCGTACATGTTTGGCCTTTTTTCAATTCATTACCGTTTTATAAAAGGGCAAGTATTTATTCCGAAATTCTAATACTGTGTATCGAACCCTTATTTGTGCTATCGGACTTTTTTGTGCTACTTCAACATGGTCGCAAGGATTTAAATCTGCGGCAGAGATAGGTGTGTTTGGAGGTGGGTCTTATTATTTGGGTGATTTAAATACAAATCGTCACTTTATAGATAGTAAATTAGCGTATGGTCTCATCTTTCGCTATAATCTTACTACGCGTTATTCTTTGCGTTTTAATGCGACATACGGTGAAATTCAAGGGTATGATTCGGATAGTAAGAACAATTTCCGAGTAAATAGAAATTTAAGCTTTAATTCGAAATTGTTTGAATTGGCTTTTGGGATGGAAATTGACATGTTTAAATACCGTATTACGGACATGAAATATCCCATTACACCTTACTTTTTCTATCAATTTGCATATGCACGAATCAATCCTAAAACCAATTACAATGGAAATGAAGTTGCGCTGCAACCGCTCGGAACGGAAGGGCAAGGCACTGGATTGATCGGGACGAAAAGGAATCGTTATTCGTTGAATCAGTTCACAGTTCCTTTGGGGATCGGGTTAAAATTTAATTTGCGCCCACGTGTGGCTATGTCACTAGAATATGGTATTCGAAAAACATTCAGCGACTATTTTGATGATGTTTCGGGAAAATATATTGATCCTGATTATTTGCGGACAGCAAATGGACCCTTAGCCGCAGATCTTTCCAACCGCAGTGTCGTGTCTTACGGAAGTGTCGCAGGTTCAAATCGTGGTAATTCTAAAGCAAAAGATTGGTATTCCTTCTACGGTATAATGATTACAATTAAACCGTTTAAGCGGGATATTTGCGATATGCGCGGTTGGCGTTAACGTCGTTTCTCTTGTCCCATTCTTCATGAAGGTAATCCATAAGTGTAATATTTCTTTACTGTTAACGTTATAGTAATTGACGTTAAAGGATAGTTTTAGATATGCGGACAAAGATGTGGTTGCTGTTAGTGGTGTTTGCGGTTTGGACTCAAATAGGGGTAGGTCAGGCCTATAAAACTGTAACTGAGATCGGATTTTATGGGGGAGGGTCCTACTATTTAGGAGATCTTAATCAACACGAACATTTTACGAATAGTAGAGCCGCTTTTGGCTTAGTTTATCGCTATAATCTCTCCACACGACATTCACTCAGAGCGACAGCATTTTATGGGTCTGTATACGGAAATGATGCGGAAGCAAAATCTGTGTCATTGGTCAATCGCAATTTAAATTTTCAGTCAGATATTTTTGAGTTAGCCATTGGTTATGAAATCGATTTGTTTAAATATCGCATTACAGATATGAAATATCCGATCAGTCCCTATTTCTTTTATCAAGTGGCGTATATGCGCATGAATCCTACCACGACGTATAATGGAAATGAAATTGCACTACAACCATTGGGAACAGAAGGGCAAGGAACATCTCTATCAACCAAACGGACCTATAGTTTAAATCAAATTACTGTACCACTTGGAATTGGTGTCAAGATAAATTTAAAGAAAGGAGTTGCTCTATCATTTGAATACGGTATTAGAAAAACATTTACCGATTATCTAGATGATGTTTCTCGATCTTACGTTAATACGGCTATTTTAGGTGAAGAAAATGGTCCTTTGTCGGCTGCTTTGTCCAATAGAAGTCTCGAAACCTCTTATGGGATGAATAGAGGTAATCCAACAAATAAGGATTGGTATTCTTTCTATGGGGTTATGCTCACATTCAAACCCTTCAAATACGATATCTGTAGAGATATGAAGGGGAACTAACTAACAATTCCGTAGAAAGGACTAATCATAAGATAGACCACAACTCCAGTAATCGCTACATAAAGCCAGATTGGGAAGGTGATCTTTGCCAATTTTCTATGTCCTTCAATATTTCCTGCCCATCCTCTTAGGTATGTAATCATGACCAAAGGAATTACAGCTATGCTCAATAAGATATGTGAAAAAAGGATAAATAGATAGATATACCTGTCAAATCCGTCGCTCAGATAGTGAGTTGTATCTGAGGTTAAATGATAAATGACATAACCCACTAAAAAAAGAAGCGAGCAAAGAATCGCGAGTTTCATTAAATTCTCGTGGCGCTTGCGGTTTCCATTTTTAATACTAATTACCGCTAAAACTAATAAGATGGCCGTTATCCCATTAATTGTGGCGTAAACGGGTGGAAGAAAACTTGTGTCATAACCTTTCACAGCGGGCATACCAAATAACACAGCCACCACCACAGGAATGACAATACTTAATACAATAACCAACGGTTTATATTTTTTTTCTAAAGTGGGGTTGTACGGATAATCTTCGGTATTATTCACCATATTCTTTTGCAATTAATTTTCTAATATCTTGTTCTAATCGGTCCACTTCATCATTGTCAGTGCCAACGTAAAGTCCTCGAATATGACCTGCGCGGTCTACCAATACAAAATGCTCTGAATGGAGAAATCCGCCATCTGCCGCTGCATCTTCCATAGCATTGATCATGTAGCCTTTTGTTCCAAGATCATGCACATAGGCTTGTTCTCCATAGAGAAAATACCAATTGTGCGTATCAATTTCTTTCGATTCGATATACCAATTTAAGCGTGCCAATGTATCACGCCGTGGATCAATGGTATGGGAAAGAAATGTCAATTCTTCAATATCAGCAGTATTGCCTTGCAAGCGTTGCATTTGAGCAATCATAGCAGGACATATTGAAGGGCAACTTGTAAAAAAGAAGTTAACGACATGGATTTTACCTTCAACTTGCTCATTTGAAAATAGTGAACTGTCTTGAGCTGTTAGAAAAAACTCAGGAACAGTGTGATAGATTGTATCAAAGACCATCTTACCGTCACGTTCAACTTCACCGAAATCATGGAATCCAATGTAAGGTAAACCTGACCCAACTTTTTCTAGCTCATTCGTTTCTAATTCTGAATTTTCTTCTGAACCTACGTCGCATGAAGCAAGGAATAGAACGCTAATAAAAACTGATAATATCTTTGTCATAATTCACAACTATGTTTGTACAAAGTTAAGCCTTTTGAACCGAAAGAAGTAGAGGAAAATAGCGCTTTGATTGAAAAGATTAAATTTATCTGTTGGCGCGTTCTTCATCAAACTCTACTTTTTTCAAGAGTTTTAGCATGTCAAAGAAATTGCGAATGTGGGAGTCTGTTTTGGCACCAGAAACGCCGCGGATGAAACCTTTATCGTCAATTAGTAAAAGACTATTCGTAAACGCTTTTGATCCTATTTCGCCATCAACAGCAGAATCCGAAGATGGATAGTTAAGGAATTTATCGCCGTAATAATTAAAATTGTAGAAAGGAGTTACATCACCTGTCGCAAACCACCAAATCCCCGTTGTATCGTATTCATACATTTCCTCTTTTAATCGTTCACTAATCGAATCAATTGGATTACCATCTATGTCAGTGAGGATAGAAATAACACGGACATTACCATAGTTTTTTTGATTCTTAACTAATTTATGAAAGAAGATTTCATTGAAATGGAAGAGACTGAAACTACATTCCGAAATCGTAGGGCAACCGTTTTGTATCGTAGACAATACGATATATTTATCTTTTATCGTCTCCTTTGTAATTGGGGTTCCGTCAAATTTTGTTAATGTAAAATTAGGTACTCGGTACGCAGAAGAATCAACTATAGCTCCGGACGAATCTAATTTGTATTCATAACCAAGATAGGGCAATTCAATGAAATGATTTGAAACCGTTCTTGAAATGAAATAAATGATAGAACCTGGACCTAAAAAAATGAGCAAAACAAGTAATAAACGTTTTGTCTTGGCCATAACTCTAGTTATTCTTAAAAGTGAAAGGCTTAACGCCTATTAGTGCATTGTATTCCAACCGTTTCCGATATACGAAGCTTCGGTTAAAATAATGAATAGCAAATAAAGGATGAATAAGATATAAGGCACTAAAATCATATATTTTAATGCTTTTTTCTCATCTCCTAGGTGCATAAATATTAATACAATATATCCAGCCTTAATGACGGTAAGTAGGATGTAACCATATTTAATAAATTCCCACGTTAATTCTGAAACAGAATCACGGGGCATGAGAGCACCAACAAGCACTTCAACAAGTGTTATCACCGAAAGGATAGCCGTAACAATCCAGATTTTTTTTCTCACTTTTACACCTTCTTCCTCTGAATGGTGAGCGTGTAATGAATATTCAATAACGTCGTCTCTTAACATAACTAGTTCTTTAAATCAAATTTTTAATGCTTCAGCTAATTAAACAAGGTAATAGAAGGTGAATACGAATACCCATACTAAATCTACAAAGTGCCAATATAAACCGACTTTTTCTACCATTTCGTAATGACCACGTTTGTGGTATACACCACGAATGACATTCCGTAATACAAGGCTGTTAAACACAACACCCGTAAATACGTGGAATCCGTGGAATCCAGTTATGAAGAAAAAGAAGTTTGCATATAAGGTAGGGCCGTAAGGGTTGTGGGCTAATGTAGCGTTATCGACCCATGTTGAAATGTCACCATCCGGACCCGCAATGAAAGTAGCCCATTCCCATACTTGAGAACCTAAGAAAATAAGTCCACCAACGACAGTCCACAATAACCATTTAATTACTCCTTTTTGATCCATTCTATGACCTGCTTCAACCGCTAAAACCATAGTTACGGAAGAGACAATCAAGATGAATGTCATAAAAGCAACATACATCAATGGGTATGGATTGTGCGTAAACGGGAAATGGAAGAAAACATCTTCACCCGAAGGCCATGCCCCAGCTACCGCTGGATTAGAAAATTTGGCATAACCTAGTGCGGTTAATAAACCACCAAAAGTTAAACCATCTGATACTAAGAAAAACCACATCATGAGTTTTCCGTAACTCACTTTAAATGGAGACTCTTTCCCGTCCCATGCTGATGTGTGCTCGATTTCTTGCGTTGCTGCTGACATAAATCAAAAATTTTCGTTGTGCAAGTTTAGTGAATAAAAATTAAAAAAGCATATAAATATAACCACAATATGCCCAAAAAATGCCAATAAATTGAACCCAATGTTAAACCCAATCGGCTGTCTGAATTGTATTTTAAGCGTAACCCGCTGATAAACATCACTAAAAGAGAAATTATTCCCCCTATCCAATGCAGAAGGTGTACACCAGTGAAGGCATAAATATATGAGCTTGCTGTGTTTTTTTGAGAATTTAATGCATCTAGTTTTTTAGGAGATAGTGGGGCATTTTGATAATAAAAGGTTCTGTTCTTATACACAAGTTCTTCACCAGAATAATAGATGACAAAATCCTCACCATACACTCCTTTCATAATGAAATCCCCACGATCATTCACAATGTTTTCTGCAAAATACCAAAGTCGATCGCTTTGAATGTTAGATAGGTTTACCCCGTCCGCTAAAATTTTGTTGTCTGTGTAGGTCAATAATTTATTGTCAGCGCGAATGCTAAAGTTGGTGCCATAGTCATTAATTGAATAGGTATTATCCGCGGATCGCGCTCCATCCATTATTGACTGAGCAAATGTTTTCATCTCGTCATTCAATTCGGCTGTAATTGGTTCGCCTTTGATATAGAAAAGTGCATTATCGTAGCTGATTTCCTTGCCTTGATAAATCAGTGTGTAGTATTTGCCATATTTCCCGCGTGAATTGATAATCCCAGCATTAACGGTATTACCTGTTTCGATCAATTGTTTCCAACCAATATATTGCGAAATACCAAAAGCCAAACCAAATCCGAATGCAAGGCCGAGACTCAATTTAACCAATCCTTGCTTGTTTTTTTTAACAGCAACAAAGGCAAGTAACAAAAAGAGGCTGCTGACAATAATGAAAATCGTACTTAAAGTAAACGCGCCAGGCATCTTAATGTTTACCCAAAAATTCCCGCCTTGTGAAACGATATATCCACTCGTTAATCCAGCGAATATCATACAAACCGCAAAAATGAATCCGATCAAAAGATTCTTTTTCATTTTTGCATTCAATTCAGGAGAAATTTGATTCTCGAATTCTTGTTCTTCCACCGTGGTTATAGTTTATTAAATACGTATAAAAACTGAATGATAGGCAAATAAATAAAGGAAGCAAACATAAGTCCTCTTGCAGATTTGTCATCTAAATTTAAATAAAGTTGGTAGGCCTTTACAAAAAACCATGCGCCCGCAATTGTTCCAATAACAAGAGTTGCTTCTCCGGTAAAATCAACCACCCAAGGAAGTAAACTTACAGGCACCATAAATAACGTATATACTAAAATGTGCATTGCCGATCGACTCGATTTACGAGATTTACTCGGTAATAAAGAGAATCCAGCTTTTGCATAATCGTCATCCAAAACCCATGCAATAGCCCAGAAATGGGGGAATTGCCAAATAAATTGAATGAAAAATAACATACCTGCAATAAATCCAGCTTCACCCTCAAAGGTTCCTGTTACGGCAATTACACCTAACATAGGAGGGATTGCTCCGGGAAAAGCACCAACGAATACAGCCCAAGGGCTTACCCGTTTGAGTGGTGTGTAAATTAGAACGTACATCACTAAGGCTAAAAGACCTAAGATTCCGGAGAAATAATTAATTTGAAAGAGGAGAGCTGATCCAATAATACCGCAAATTGCAGCGGTTATAATCGCTTCAGATACAGACATACGACCTGCTGGAATAGGTCGGTTTGCTGTTCTGTTCATTTTTTTGTCTAGGTCGCGTTCAATAATTTGATTGAAAGCATTGGATGATCCTGAGATTAAAAAACCACCAAGAATCATAAACCATAAATCGGGACCATACGATCCACCAACAAATAAATAACCTGAAAGTGCAGAAAGAACAACTAAAAAGTCTAAGCGTAACTTCAAGAGCATTACATAGTCTTTCATTTTAGAAGGGGTACTCGTTTTTTCAACCACAGTTTCTTCAGCTACCATTTATTCGTCTTAATTTCGGTACAAATTTAACAAAAAGGAATTATATAGTGACCTAATTTTATCTAGAACCGTTCTAAAAAAGAATTCTTCCGCTTTTTAATAATCAGAATAGCTATTCCAAATACGTGACCGAACACCAAAAGTAAAATAGTGCTGGTTGATTAACTGATTTGTATTCAGTTGCATGCGCCAATTGTAGGTTGCATTTAGGTAGATGTTGAATTTTTTTATCAGCAGTCTTTCATAGATGAGGGTGGCATTTAAGATATTTCGCTTTGATCCTTGCATCATAAATTGATCGTATTCATCAGCACGAAAACCGTAAGGTTTGAAAATATCTTGTCCATAACTGATCGCTGAGCTGTCAACACCGAAGGATGAATAGGTTATTTTTCCTGTAAATTGATTGGATCCTTTTTCATACGCAATAATAGCCAAAAGTTCAAAAAAATTGGCTCCAATTGGGTGCGTAACGGGCGAATTTAAATGACCATAGCTTTGAACAGATTCTTTGTGTGAATAGGTGAATGGACGGACAGCATTGAATTCACCTTGGAAATAGAGCTTGTCTATTCCTGCAAATTTACGCGATTTATAGCCAATTTGAAAAGCGTATTTATTGGCCCACCACCTCGAGCGGGCTCTAATTTCGGCGAGTAAAAAATCATCTAAAAGTACTTGTGTATAGATGGAATGAAATGCATTGAATTTAAAACTCATATTCGCTCCTAATAATACATTATCAGCCGAGCCATTATTGTATTCCACCGGACGGTAAAAAACAATTGGATTAAGGTAGTTCAGATCAAAGCCCCTGTTGATGAGCGTGTCGTTATTTTGCCAAACAACGGATTCGAAAATGCTAATATTGAACTCACGTGTGATATTCCAACTAATATAATGCATAGCTGCAAATTTGCGCCGATCCAACGTTTTGTTGCGGGGGTCTATGGTATTGTCTTTCCACGCCTCAAAAAGATTAACGTATTTGATGCTTTTTAAATTCGTTTCAATTTTAAAAAATGGTGTTGAGCCAGCGTTATCAGAAAGGATCAATGAACGATATCCTTCTCCAAAAAAGTTTCGGCCATTCCCAAGCATGAATGTGAAAATATGATTCGGTCTAAAACCTAAAATCCATTCGTTTTGCTGATAACCCTTGTCGAAAATTGATCGCCCACTGCCTAAATCGCTATCGCGCGCGTTTTGAACCGAATCGCGAACAAAAGCGGATCGGGTTAAATAGGGTAAAAATTTTCCGGTAAAGAATAATTTTTTCGAATTAAAATTGAGTGATGCTCCGATTCCAGTATCATAAATAAATCGGCTGCCTGATACTGAGTTTAATTCAACTCCGCCAACTATATTCACCAAGGGTGCAATCGTAAAACAGTCCAAAAATGAACCTCCTGTCTTGCTGAAGAAAGGAAGTTGTTTTAGATCTTGTTTCGTTTCGATTCTAGGAAGGATAGAGCTGTGATTGGTAATCGTATCCTCAAAAGAGGCGTTCGGATCAAATAATCGATCACGGTAATGCATGCTTTTAAATTCGAGTTGCCCCCATGACGAATGAGTGATCAACGTCATTAAAAGTAAAATTGAACTAACTTTTTTGAGCACGCTTTTTAATATTTGATCGCAAAACGACAAAGGTGACGAACAAAAGTGCAAACCCTAAACTGATTGCGAGACTAATTGTAGGGTTTTCAAACTGAATAAAAAACGCTTGTAAAATCATAAATAAACTGAATAGATAGATGATTAATACCGTTTTTTTATGACCAAGTCCACTGTCTTGAAGATGATGGTGCAAATGATTTCGATCTGCACTCAGCGGAGATTTGCCTTGCAGGGCACGAATTATAAATACACGCAGTGTGTCAACTAATGGGTAGGCAAGAATGGACATGGCCAAAACCGGTGTTGAAACGAGATCATAGTTGGGACTGAGCGCGTAAGTTGGTGATTCAATGAGTTGAATGGCCAATACACAAATAACAGCTCCGATAATAAGCGAACCAGAATCACCCATAAAAATCCGGGCGGGGTTAAAATTAAAAACTAAAAATCCGAGCAATGCACCAGACATTGAGAAAGAAACGAGCGCCCAATGTTTGTCTCCCAAAAAGCTAAACCACAAACCAAAAGCGAGGGTTGCAATCAATCCTACTCCAGCAGCTAATCCATCCACTCCATCAATTAAATTGATCGAATTAACAATAACAATATAGATAAAAATCGATAGTAAAACACTTGCATAGTCGGGGAGACTGATATCCATTCCTAATAATCCGTGAAAACTGAGAATCTTAATATTCCCCATCACTACGAGGATAAATCCGACCATGACGTGTGCTAATAATTTTTTCATTGGAGACATTCCTATAATGTCGTCCTTCACCCCTACAAAGAAAAGTAAAATTAAGCTGGCCATTAAAAACATGAATTTACTCAAGCCATTTATTACGCTTTCTTCATGCACCGGTAGCCAAAGAAATGTTGAAAATATAAAGGCACTAAAGATCATCACCCCTCCAATGGTCGGAATGCTTGTTGTATGTTTTTTTCGTGCCTCTTTTGGTTCGTCCACTAAATGCTTTAGCTTCGCCACTTTGATTAAAGAGGGTGTTGCCATAAGTACCACGCTGAAAGAGGTCAGGAATGCCAGAAATAAGTGATAATCTTTCATTTCATCAATTTCGCAATCCATTTTCTCATTTGATCAAATGTAAAAACAGGACTGCTATTTTTTTTACTAACTAGTAGTCAGTGTATTTATTTTTTAATTGTGTTCTCACCCCTATATACGTGTAATTTGTCAAGGGGTTATCCATTGTATGTGATTCGTTGCGATAAAGGTGACCGATAAAGGCCGAAAAATTGTTTGTTTTGTTAAATCGATAGCCCATTTCGAATTGATTGTAGACAATTGGCCTAATGTTGGTGGAAGTGATAGGGGATGAATTTGATGGAAAGAGAATAGCGTTTCCACTATTCAAGGAGTCGTTACTTAATCGTTGTGAATAGTTCAACCTATTCTGCATAAAAAAATGATTACCTGTGTACGAAACTTGGACGATAAGTTCTTGAAAACCGTTTACATAAGGGTGGGCAAGCGGCAAATTAAAATGACCATAATTATAGCGTTTGTCTTCTGATAAATAGGTGTTTAATTCAACACGATTGTATTCAATTAAGAAATCAAAATGAGGAAATAGAAGGTCATATGCTTTTAGTCCAAGTTGAAAACCACCAATTTTTCCACGATCGAAAATGAGTTGTCCATAAGCCATGGTTTTCCAAAAGAGATGTGCGTTAAAATTAAGGCCCATGATTGATTTAAAGCCGCTTGCCTCGAATCCTTTAATGACAGTGTTTAACGGAAGTGGATTTAAAAAAAGTGGATCTGGTTTATGTGATCCGAGTGAATCTACCCGCCGCCATAAACTTCCTTCAAATACTCCAATTTGTACTTTCTTATTGATAGCGACATCTAGATAATGATAGGTCCCAATTTTATTTTCAAAGGTTGCTTCGGGTGTTGTATAGGCATGTAAACGGTAGAGATTTTGATGCAAAGCATATAGAGCAGTGTACTGTATTCGTCCTTTCCAATAATTTGTTTCGATTTTTGCAAAAGGATAATTTGTGGTATAATCAGATAATAACAGTGATCGATATCCCGAACCTATAAAATGGTTTCCATTGCCAAGTTGAAAATTGATCGTTTTATTCGGTACATAAGAAATGTTGCCTTGGGCAAAGGCAAAATCATAACCGGTTTTTTTGAATGGTTTTGTTCGCGCATATCCCGGAATGACGGCATTGTTTTGGGTGTATTTCGTATTCAGGCTGTTCGGAAAGAATTCACCGTGATCATCTAAATAAACGTTTTGATAGTTAGGTAATAGCGCCTGGTTTTCATAAATGGCCGTTGAAAATCCCACTTTACCTAATAATTTACCCTGAATCCTTATTCCTCGTGTATTCCAATAAAGTCGTTCTAATGAGTCGGCTGAAAAGTCGGTACCCAATTCTAAATCTAAAATCGGATCAATGGAGATCCAAAAATCTTCTCCTTTGAAGATTAAAAAGTTTTCCTTAAAGAGTTTCTGAGTAATCCAATAATACTGTTTTTTAGGACTGAAATAGAGGCTGTCTGTATTGGTTCGTAGATCTAAAATGGGTTTGAATGAGAGGTGAGATTGAAATAAGTTGGCAGCAGCGGTATCTTGCAGTGCATAACGCTGTATTTCGTCATTATAGTAATTAACAAGCGGTAAAACGAGTTGTGTTCGTGCACAGATGCTCGTAAGCAAAAAAAGAATTAAGATATTAAATTTACCAAGCATGAATCTCTGCTACATACGTTGAAAAGCGGGTTTTGGTTTCAGATCTGATTGGTCTATGCATTAATGATTTAATACGCCTGAAGCTAAAACGGAATTATAAACCGACTGAATACCCGTTTCGAGTTCAATTTTATGGTGCCAGCCTTGTGCATGTAAATATGAAACATCCATTAGTTTACGAGGGGTGCCATCCGGTTTAGACGAGTCAAAAATTAATGCACCTTCGAATCCGACAATCGCTTTTATTTTTAGCGCCAATTCTTTAATTGATAAATCGACACCTGTTCCAACATTTACAAACGGTTTGTCATTGTAGTTATTCATTAAATAAAGACAAGCATCTGCAAGATCATCTACATGCAAAAATTCACGCAAAGGACTTCCCGTTCCCCAAATTTCAACTTGTTTCTCGCCTTGTAATTTTGCAGTGTGAAATTTACGGATCAAAGCCGGTAAAACATGTGATTTCTTCAGGTCATAATTGTCATTTGGACCGTATAGATTAGTCGGCATAGCGGAAATGAAATTATCGCCATATTGATCACGATACGTTTCACATAACTTGATTCCAGCTATTTTTGCGATCGCATACGGTTCGTTTGTTTCTTCTAAGGCTCCTGTAAGTAAATACTCTTCTTTTAAAGGTTGTGGAGCTAGTTTGGGGTAGATACAAGAAGATCCTAGAAAAAGTAATTTCTCCACTTTTTCGTTGTGTGCAGCATGAATGACATTGGCCGTAATCAAGAGGTTATCATATAAAAACGCTCCTCTATAGGTATTGTTGGCTAAGATTCCGCCTACTTTTGCTGCCGCTAAAAAAACATGTGTTGGTTTCTCTTCAGCGAAGAATGTATTCACAGCCTGTTGGTCTCTTAAGTCTAATTGTGACGAGTCTCGGACAATCAAATTGGAATATCCCTGTTGTTTAAGTAATCTACAAATGGCTGAGCCGACCATTCCATTATGCCCAGCGACATATATTTTGGCATCTTTATTCACTGTAATTATTCGTTTTGATCGTAAATTTTATGTCCCCCCGCAATCAAGTATTGATCTCTTTTGAAAAGGGTGAGATCACTTGCAACCATCTCTTGTACGAGGTCGTCAAAACTATAGGTTGTTTTCCATCCCAATTCTGTTCTCGCTTTCGTAGCGTCTCCTAATAATAAGTCAACTTCTGTTGGCCTGAAATATTTTTCGTCTACTTCAACTAATATTTCATTGGTATCCGCATGATATCCTTTTTCATTCACACCTTCTCCTTCCCAACGTATAGGAATCTGAACATGATTAAAGGCTTTTGTCACAAACTCTCGAACAGCATGGGTCTCACCAGTTGCTAAAACATAATCATCAGGATGCTCCTGTTGCATCATCAACCACATACCATGAACGTAGTCTTTTGCATGCCCCCAATCTCTTTGCGCATCCAAATTTCCCAAGTATAATTTCTTCTGTAAACCTAATTTTATTTTGGCAACAGCTCTCGTAATTTTTCGCGTGACAAAGGTCTCTCCTCTTAATGGACTTTCGTGGTTGAATAAAATACCGTTACAAGCGAACATTCCGTATGCTTCACGGTAATTTTTAATGATCCAAAAACCATATAATTTCGCAACTGCATATGGACTGCGCGGATAAAATGGTGTCGTTTCACTTTGTGGTGTTTCAACAACCTTTCCGTATAATTCCGAGGTTGAGGCTTGATATAATTTTACATTTTTCTCCAACTTCAAAATTCGGATTGCTTCAAGTAGTCGCAGCGTTCCTAATCCATCCGTGTTTGCCGTATATTCAGGGGTGTCAAAAGATACCTTGACATGAGACATTGCGGCCAAATTGTAAATTTCATCTGGTGCAATTTCTTGTACCAATCGGATGAGATTTGTCGCGTCGGTGAGATCACCATAATGTAAGAAAAGTCGAACACCACTCTCATGTTTGTCCTGATACAAATGGTCAATGCGATCGGTGTTGAATGAACTCGCCCGTCTTTTAATACCGTGAACAATATATCCTTTTTCAAGGAGTAATTCGGCCAAATAAGCGCCATCTTGACCCGTGATACCTGTTATCAAAGCTACTTTACTCATTGATTTTTCTAAGTTTTAGCTGTTTATTCTTTGCTATAAAATAGGGGTTGTGTAAATCTTCCTTATTATAATGTAAGGGCTCAAAGGTAGTAAAATTGAGTACTTCTCCACCCAAGGCTTCATAAATTGCTTGACCTGCTGCTATGTCCCATTCCATTGTAGGTGCCATTCGTGGATAAAAATGAGCTTTACTTAAAGCCAAATCAATAAACTTCAGTGCGCTGCCTTTCTTAATGACGGAAGGTTGACCATGTTCTTGCGTTAATTGATCGATAAATTGTTTTGTATAGCTCGAGAAATGTGATCGAGAATGCGCAACGGTGAGCGGTTTTTCTAGGGTGAGCGATTGAATTTCAAATGCCGGAGTAAAGGGGTCTTGTGTATGAAAAGGGAAATAATAGACACCGTGGTCATGGCCTCCAAGTAAGATCATTTCTTCGGTAGGTGATGCGATTAACCCAAAAATTGGTTTGTTTTCATAAATAAGTGCGATACAAATACAAAATTCTCCGTTTTTCTGAATAAATTCTTTGGTGCCGTCTAGTGGATCGACGATCCAAATGTATTTTTCATTACGTCGTTTTTCAAAAGCAGGAATTGTTTCTTCTTCAGAAATAACCATGATTCCTGTTTTTTCAAGTAGAGTAGTGATAATTGCGCTTGATCCCTTGTCCGCCGCTGTTACGGGTGATTGATCTGATTTTAGATCAACATTAAAGTCTTTTTTGTAAACATTCATGATTGTCTGACTCGCTTCGATTGCAGAAGTGATCGCCAATTCAATCCATAGTTTATTTATTGTCATTGCTAATTTTTAGTCGTTATATGCGTCTATTAGGGCGTCGTAAAGTGAGCTCGCTCCAATTCGAAAATAGTTTTTATTTAGCCATTCATGGCCAAGGACTTCTTGCACGATTTGATAATAGAGCAGTGATTCTGCCGCAGTTTTAATTCCCCCTGAAGGTTTGATGCCAATTTTTTCCCCAGTTTGTTTATAGTGAGATAAAATCTCTTGACACATGCTATACACTGCTTCCGGATTGGCGCCTCTTGATGATTTTCCAGTTGATGTTTTGATAAAGTCAGCGCCGCCCTGAATGGCGAGTTTGGCTATGTTGCGAATATCTGCTTGCTCATTAAAATCACCGGTTTCAAGAATTACCTTTAGTTTTTTGTTGCCAATCGCCTTTTTGATGGCTCGTATTTCTTCCGTGATTTTATCGTAACGTTGGTCAAAATAATCACCCCGATTGATGACAATGTCAATTTCATCAATATTTGTTTGAGCAATAAGGCGGCACTCTTCAATTTTTGCCGCGCTCAATGTTTGTCCTGTTGGGAAGCATCCACCTACGACTGCCACTTGAATTGATGAATCGATTTGTTCTTTTACAAAATTACCATAGGTTGAAAAAACGCATATCGCCGCAACATGTGATTCTTTGAATCCTTTGTTCGCACGTTCGATCAGTGGCTGGATGGTTTTTTCCGTATCGCACGAATCTAAAGAGGTGAGGTCGATAAGTACAATCAGTTCAAGGATCAAGCTGGGTGTCAAGTCGAGCGGTTTCGAAAGTATGTCGTTGATTGTTTTCATACGAATTTTAAAGTCGTTATGAAGTTAAGAATTCGATTGCAATCAAGACCTTATTGGGCAAAAAAAAAATCCGTTTCACTGTTGCGAAACGGATTTTTATAAAGAATTTTATTTTTTTATCCCAATCTAAAGTTGATTGGTAAGGTAAAGTTTACCGGAACAGCTTTTCCAGCTTGCTCACCTGGCGTCCATTTCGGCATTGCTTTTACAACGCGTTTCGCTTCTGTATCCAAAGCATCAGAAACACCTTTTGCAATTTTTACGTTCTGGATTGATCCGTCACTTCCAACAACAAACTTGACGTAAACAATTCCTTGCTCACCCATTTCTCGCGCTAACTCAGGATATTCAACTTTGCTTTTAATCCATTCTTGCATAGCTGCTGCTCCACCTGGAAAAGAAGGTTCAACCTCTACGAAATCGTATACTTTTTCTTCTTTAATTTCTGGTGCTGGTTCGTCAGGAATGTCGTCGATTTCATCTTCAAAATTATCAAAATTGATTTCTGGAACTTCCTCATCATCCTCAACTACTTCAACATCCTCTACCATTGGCGGTGGCGGAGCTACTTCTGGTTCCTCCTCAGGAATTTCTTCTTCTTCGGGAATCTCATAGATTTGCTCTACGTCTTTCGTGTTAGATTGCTCAACAACCGCAATTGGATCAGGAACAAATTCCGAATATTCAAAAGCCATACCCACAATTGCGGAGATCATCACAAAACCTACAAAAAAGAATCCTGCTTTTTTGTTTTCTAGGTTTGCCTCTTTAGATTTTTTAAGTTCCATACATTTCTGTTTTCAACAACGCTAAATTACTAATTTAATAGAATCGTACGTTTTAAATTTTTATAAATTTTATACCAATCAATCTAAAAATGAAACCTCCAAAAATCGTTCCAAAAAAATTGGCCCAAAGATCGTAGATGTCAAAGTATCTTCGATAGATATAATTACCTTGTATCAATTCGATAACGAGTCCAAAACTAATTCCAATCAATATCACATAACCGTACAACCTCAAAGACGATCCGTTCATTTTATTTTTCTGTTCGTTTTCTCTTGGACTGAATGCATAGAGTTGAAGAAAAGCAAATACACTGTACATAATGAGATGTGCCAATGTATCAATCGAAATGATATCGAATTGGTAGTTCGGTAATTGGTCACCTGGAACAAGGCTAAGTATGCAAATGGCCAACGCCCAAAATAACCATGGTATTTGACGAATCAAGATCTTATCCAATCAATGCTTCGTATTCGCTAGCAGACAATAAATTATCCAATTCTGACACGTCAGAGATATTCACCTTAATCATCCAACCATCTCCATAAGGATCTGTATTCACAACTTCAGGATTACCTTCTAAATCTTCATTGAATTCGATAATTTCACCACTTAACGGCATGAACAAATCGGAAACTGTTTTTACAGCTTCAATCGAGCCAAAAACTTCTTCTTGCGCTAATGTTTCACCTTGCGTTTCAATCTCGATATAAACGATATCACCAAGTTCGCCTTGTGCGAAATCAGTAACACCAATAGTTGCTGTGTTACCCTCGATTTTAACCCATTCGTGGTCTTTTGTGTACTTTAAATTAGCTGGTACGTTCATGTTTTATTCTTTAATAATGTTTAAGCACAAATTTAGAATAATATTAGAATATTGTGCGACGCTGTTGAAACTTTGTAGATAAACTTCCTTTTTGGTGGTTGAGATTAGTATTTTTCAACTAACAATTTTAGAGGTAAGGCATGGATGAGTCGAATTAAAAAATAATTCATTGAAGCTAGATTTGTTCTGATATAAATTGAGTATTCTGATGGTAAAAACAAAAAAAAGTATAATTTTTGCACCATGGTAACACAAGAGCAATTGAAGGATTTTGAGCGTCGAGTAGATGAACTGCACCGTTATTTAAAGATAGAAGATAAAAGAATTGAGGTTCAGGAAAGTGATTTAAAGTCACAGGACCCGTCCTTTTGGGATCATCCGAAGGAAGCGGAAGAAGTGTTAAAGAAAATGCGTGGGGAGAAATTTTGGATAGATGCTTACGAAGAAGTGCGTGGTGATTATGACGACTTATTGGTTTTAATTGAATTTTATGAGGCAGGTGAGAGCCAGGAGGAAGAGGTTGAATCGCATTATAAATTATCCATTTATAAATTGGAAGAACTAGAATTAAAAAACATGTTGTCAGCCGAAGAGGATTCCCTCAATGCTGTTTTGCAAATTACCGCTGGCGCTGGCGGAACAGAGAGTTGTGATTGGGCGTCTATGTTGATGCGTATGTATATGATGTGGGGTGAGAAGCGAGGAATGAAAATTAAAGAGATTAATTATCAAGAAGGTGATGTTGCAGGAATTAAAACTGTGACCCTAGAATTTGAAGGCGATTTTGCATTTGGCTATTTAAAGGGTGAAAACGGGGTTCACCGCTTGGTTCGAATATCTCCTTTTGATTCAAACGCAAAGCGACACACCTCTTTTGCGTCTGTTTATGTTTATCCTTTGGTGGATGATTCGATTGAAATTCACGTCAATCCGGCGGATATTAGTTTTGAAACATTTCGTTCTGGCGGTGCAGGGGGGCAAAACGTGAATAAGGTGGAGACGGCGGTGCGATTAAGGCACGCTCCGACAGGAATCATAATTGAAAACTCTGAATCGCGCTCGCAGTTGGGGAATAAAGAAAAAGCAATGCAGCTCTTAAAATCTCAATTGTATGAATTGGAGTTGAGAAAGCGAATGGAAAAGCAAAATGCAATCGAAGCGGGTAAGATGAAGATTGAATGGGGGTCGCAAATTCGAAACTATGTGATGCAGCCGTATAAATTAGTGAAAGATGTGCGTTCTGGCTACGAAACTTCAAATGTAGACGGAGTCATGAATGGGGAAATTGATGAGTTTTTGAAAGCGTTTCTCATGGGGAATAGTTAATCATTTGATGGTTGACATCCTTAAAGAAACATCTTCGCATGCTGTATATCTGTAAACTTTTGCAAGGTATTTACATGTCTTGATTATTACTAAATCTAAATTACTTAAATTTGCACCTCATTTTTGAAACATGTTAATACAAGTACTGAAATCTAAAATACACCGCGTTAAAGTTACAGAGGCGGATCTAAATTATATCGGCAGCATTACCATTGATCCTGATCTGTTGGAAGCAGCGAATTTAATTGAAGGTGAAAAAGTTCAAATTGTAAACATTAATAATGGTGAGCGAATCGAAACGTACGTCATAAAAGGTGAACGTGGTCAAGGCGGAATTTGTCTTAACGGTCCAGCAGCTAGAAGAGTGGCGGTTGGTGATATTATTATCATTATTGGATACGGTTATATGGATTTTGAAGAGGCGAAGACCTTTAAACCCATGCTGGTTTTCCCAAATACTGAGACCAATAAATTGGATTAATCCAACGCATGTTGGCGCTAGATTGATGATGCTTACTATTCTTATAAAAACATGAAAGCTAAATTGTTTGCAATCCTAAAAATTATACTTCCGCTTAGTTTCGGTGTGTTTTTGATATGGTTGTTTTATGACGCTTTATGTGATGATCAAAAGCAAGACTTATTTGTTGCGTTCACTAAGGCTAATTATTGGTGGGTCGCTTTAGCTCTCGTTTTTAGCTTTATTAGTCATGTTAGTCGTGCTTATCGTTGGCGTTATTTACTTGATCCTTTAGGTCATAAAGTTTCTTTTTGGAATGCCTACCATGCCTTAATGATTGGTTATATTGTAAACCTTATTTTGCCTCGAGCAGGTGAAGCTTCCCGAGCAGGCATTTTATCGCGAACAGAAAAGGTTCCTTTTCAAAAAGGGTTTGGAACAATTTTGGCCGAGCGCGCCGTGGATGTTGTCATGTTGGGTATTGTTGGACTTATTATGCTAACCTTACAATTGGATAAAATCGATCTGTTTAGAGCAAAGATAGATGCTTTTAATGCGCCCGGCCAAAGCTGTGGAAATACGGCAATTTTTTCTGCATTGGGTGCTATTGTGAAGTGGGGAATTGTACTCGGTTTTGTTAGTGGAGTGCTCTTATTCGTTTTCCATAAAGGTTTTAGATCTAAAATTTCGAGTTTTATAAAAGGCCTTTTTGAAGGGGTCTTTGCCATTTTTAAAACGCAATCTAAATTGCCGTTTATTGGTCATACCTTGCTCATATGGGTGATGTATATTTTGATGTTTTCCGTTTGCTTTTATGCGCTAGAAACGACGAGTGTTTTGGGAATTGATGCTATGTTGGCCGGTTTTGTTGCCGGAACAATTGGCATTGTCCTCGTGCAAGGCGGAATTGGTGTTTACCCTGCCTTTGTAGGTTTAATTCTTACTACCTACATGGCTCCTGAGGATTATGCGGGTATCTTGCCTGATGCGCTAGCATTGGGTTGGATCATTTGGACTTCGCAAACTGTATTGATGATCATCTTAGGATTGATTTCCTTGGGACTAAATGGTAAAAATGTTAAATTTGACACCAATGAAGAACTTCCAAAATCTTAGCCAAAAAATAATCAACTCTTCCGAATTGTTGAATTTAATTCCCGCTTTAAAACAGGAGGGAAAAAAGATTGTTTTCACCAATGGTTGTTTTGATATTCTCCATAAAGGACATGTTACTTATCTGGCTTTGGCGGCTGATTTTGGAGATGTATTAGTCCTAGGTTTGAACAGTGATGATTCAGTTCGAAGACAAGGAAAAGGTGATGATCGACCTGTGAATGATTTTGATGCGCGCGCTACTGTTGTTGCGGCTTTATGTTTTGTCGATTACGTAATAGAATTTGACGAAGACACCCCCTTGAGATTGATAGAAACAGTTGTACCAGACATATTAGTGAAGGGTGGAGATTATGATAGGGAAGAAATTGATCCTACTAAGAAAACGTATATTGTGGGGAGTGATCTTGTAAGAGCGAATGGAGGAACTGTGGAGACAATTGATTTAGTGAATGGCTTCTCAACAACAGGTCTGATTAAAAAATTAAAGCAATGACAATAAAAGAAGCACAAGATCTTGTCGATAATTGGATCAAAACCTATGGTGTCCGTTATTTCAACGAACTGACCAATATGGCGCAATTAACCGAAGAGGTAGGAGAAGTAGCTCGAATTATAGCCCGTCGTTATGGAGAACAGTCGGAGAAAGAGTCGGATAAAAATAAAGATCTTGGTGATGAATTGGCAGATGTATTATGGGTCTTAATCTGTTTGGCAAATCAAACAGGAATTGATCTAGAAAAGGCGCTAAAGAAGAATTTGGATAAAAAAACCAAACGTGATGATACCCGTCATCTCGAAAATCAGAAGTTAAAATAGGAGTTCTTAATGTATGCTGTTTAGTTTTTTTAAGGCTGTTTTGATTTTGGGATCCGATAATAGTGCTCGTTCAAACTCCTTATGATGTTCATAGCTATTTGCTGATAGTTGAAGTTGGAGATACTGAAAAGAATTATCTGGTTGTGTTAAGATCACAATCGTTTCTCCAAATCTTAAGTCAAAATGTTTCATATTAATAAGGAGGATACCTGCTTCTTTTGGGTTCTTTGTAAAGGTCCAGTCGAATTGATTTTGATTTGTTTTAAAGTATCCTTGTGCTGTTAAATAAGGAAAGTTTCTTGACTGAACGAATGTGTTTTCTTCAGCTAAGGAATCAGTAGTCATCACGATTAGCGTCATTGCATCAATCACTTCATCCGTTAATGTGTCGGCAATTTCACCAATGTTGACACCTTTTAAGAATGCATGTCCTTCTTTTATCATAAAAGGATAGCTAGCAACAGCATAGTCGTAATCAGCAACAGGGAAAGCTGATACATGTAATGGGTATTCACTAAAATATTCCTGATAAGCAGTGTAGGTTGTTTTATCTTGGTCAAAAAGTTGGACGTCCCACAGCGCTGAGTCAAGATGATCAGAGGCTCTTTCTGCTAATTGTTTTAGGGTCCATTGTTGCGAAGGTGCTAATGAGTCAGCTGATGCACTATTTGTAAGCATGACTTCAGGCTTCTTTTCAAAGCATGCAATGAGGAGCGTATTGCAGAGCAGTATAAACAGTGTTTTTTTCATGCGAACAAAATAAATCATTTATTTCAATTAAACCTAAAAAGGGCCATTCACCTGCAGATGAACAACCCTTTTCGTCTTTGGTAGAAGTAAAATCTTAACCCAATTCTTCCATTTCTTCTTTCTCTTTGGCCACCTTTGGTGCAAATTTATCGACTTGTAAAAGTTCGAAAATCTTAGCTTCAAGTTCATCCATTAATTCTGGATTATCTTTAATGAGAGCCTTAACAGCATCACGACCTTGCCCAAGTTTTGTATCACCATAACTAAACCACGATCCGCTTTTCTTTACAATTCCATGATCAACAGCTAAGTCCAATACCTCACCTACTTTTGATACACCTTGTCCATACATGATGTCAAACTCCGCTTTACGGAAAGGGGGGGCAACTTTATTTTTAACAATTTTAACTTTCGTTCTGTTTCCAATGATTTCTTCACCATCTTTAATTTGGCTTGCACGACGAATGTCAACTCGGATAGATGCGTAAAACTTTAGTGCATTACCACCTGTTGTCGTTTCAGGATTACCGAACATTACACCAATTTTTTCGCGCAATTGGTTAATGAAAATACAACATGTATTTGCCTTGTTAATCGAACTCGTTAATTTACGAAGTGCTTTCGACATCAAGCGCGCTTGAAGACCCATTTGTGAATCACCCATCTCTCCTTCAATTTCTGCACGTGGCGTTAAAGCTGCAACGGAGTCAATTACAATGATATCGACCGCACCTGAGCGAATTAAATTGTCGGCAATCTCTAGCGCTTGCTCACCATTGTCCGGTTGAGAAATTAATAAATTCTCCGTGTCAATGCCTAAACATTCTGCATAGTAGCGATCGAACGCATGTTCCGCATCTACAAATGCTGCGATTCCACCTGCCTTTTGACATTCTGCAATTGCATGTAGTGCTAAGGTTGTTTTACCCGAAGATTCAGGCCCATAGATCTCCACAATTCGGCCCTTGGGATATCCCTTTACGCCTAATGCTAAATCAAGTGTTAACGATCCCGAAGAGATGACCTCAATGTCTTCAATTGCTGAATCGCCTAATTTCATTACCGTACCTTTTCCGTACGTTTTTTCTAACTTGTCAAGGGTTAATTGTAACGCCTTTAACTTTTCTGATTTTACTTCTGCCATAATTAATAATTTAATACAAATGAATTCTACCAGACCGTAAACTATTTACGTTCATTTTATTTTTTTAATTATTTTCCAATTCTTCCAAAATCTGTGAAGCATGTGCTTTGGTTACTACCTTCCCAAAAACAGCTTCAATTACTCCGTTCCCATCTATAACAAATGTCGTACGGTGTATTCCATCATATTCTTTACCCATGAATTTTTTCGGTCCCCATACGCCAAAGGCTTGAATGGTTTTTTTATCGACGTCAGCCAATAAATGAAAAGGTAAGGAATGTTTCTCAATAAATTTAAGATGCATTTTTTCATTGTCTGCACTTACGCCTAAAATTTCGAATCCTTTCGCTTTTAAATCTTCGTAATTATCTCTTAAATCACACGATTCAGTGGTGCAACCGGGTGTTAAATCTTTGGGATAAAAGTAAAGAATCAATCGTTTTCCCGCGTAGTCGCTCAATTTAATTGTGTTGCCGTTTTCATCCGTTCCTTCGAATTGTGGGGCTTTATCTCCTTTGGTTAATGTTGTCATGCCGAATATTTAATCATTGTTCGACACAAAACTAATCAAAATATATTATTCGTTGATTCCTTTTTCGAATTATTTTACAACTAAATTTTTGATACACTTGTTGGATCCCCCATTTTTAATAGGAAGAGGTATAAATTAGTTCACTCATTTTTTTTGATTAAAATTCAATCCAAATGCTTAGCTTTAAATTCAATTCATGAATTTAATCCCAACGATCAACGAATTATGGAAACATTTCTTCAGGAAAAAATGGCGCATATCTACCATGCACATACCGATAATCTGAGTCAGGTTACCATTGTTATTCCGAATAAACGTGCCGCCGTATATATTCAAAAGTACTTAGTAGACCTACTAAAGAAACCGTTTTTTGCGCCTAAAATTATTACGATTAATGAATGGATCGATCAGTATACTGATGAGCGAATTGTCTCCCAAACTGAATTGTTATTCTTGCTTTATACCGTTCATCTAGAAATTGAAAAACAAGACGCTGAGCCCTTCAATGATTTTATTAAATGGGGAAAAATAATGCTTTCTGATTTTGATGAAATTGATAGGTATATGGTTTTACCAACGTTAATTTTTAGGGATTTAAGGAATTTAAAGGAGATTGAAAATTGGAGTTTTTTAGCAGAAGAGCTTTCTGTTGGACAGGAAAAATACCTCACGCTATGGGATAAATTACCACGGTATTATGAATTGTTGCAACGCGAATTAAAACAACGCGAAATCACCTATCAGGGGGCCGCCTATAAAAGGTTTTATGATACGTTAGTTTTAAAAGGGAGTGATCATCTTGATGCTGTTCATTATTATTTTATCGGATTTAATGCGCTTTCTGCGAGTGAGGAAGAACTAATGCATTATCTCATGAAAGAGAAACGGGGAACCGTATATTTTGATGTAGACGAAAGTTATTTTGAAAATCCAGCGCACGAAGCGGCTCATTTTTATCGTCAAATATTGATGCGTTGGGCAACCAAGAAGGAGGTAGGGAATGCCTTTAATGCGCATCCAAAACGCATTCGGATCATAGAGACAGCGCAGCAAATTGCGCAAACAAAAATTGCAGGAAGTATCGTTGAGGAATTACTAGACCAAGGTTTTGATTTAAACCAAACGGCAATTGTCCTGGCAGATGAATCCCTCTTGATTCCTCTTTCTCGTTCATTGCCCGCGAAGATTGAAAAAGCGAACATTACTATGGGGTATCCCATCCGCTTTTCGCATTTAAAAGGTTTGGTTGATATTGTTTTCGAATTACAGTTTAATTTTCAAAAGTTCAGTTCGGATCGGATTTATCATAAATCGTTGATGAATTATCTAGATCATCCTTATTTAGTTGAGTTAATCGGTGATCCAGAGAAGATTAATGCCTTTGAACTTGATATGATTCGTAAGAATAAAATTTTTATTGTTCACGACGAATTGATCGATCTTTTTCAAGAGTTAACAGCAATTAATCACCTTTTTCAAGCTTGGAAAGATCCGATTAAAGATGGGTTTAAAGCATTTAATCAATTGATAACAACGCTCTATCATTGTTTTAAAGAGAGTGAGCAGGATCGCCAAATTGATTTGGAAATTATTTATCACTTTTCAAAAGGGTTTAAAAAGTTTGAGGATATTACTATTCAGTATCCTTATCCTTTAAATTTAAAATCGTTTAAGCAACTCTTTTATCAATTTTGGCAGTCGGAAAGTTTGTCGTTTTTAGGCAATCCAACAGAAGGTTTACAGGTGATGGGGATTCTTGAAACACGGACCCTTGACTTTGAAAACTTAATCATTTTAGGTATGAATGAAGGAAATTTACCTAAAACGAATATCGTCAATTCTTTTATTCCTCGCGATCTAAAATTACATCATCAATTACCTGTTGAGGAGGATCGGCAAGCTATTTTTGCGCATCATTTTTACCGATTACTCCACCGTGCAAAAAACATCTATTTTACATATAATTCAACAACAGAGGGAATAGGAGCGAGTGAGAAAAGTCGTTTTTTGACGCAGCTTGAAAATGAAATTGACTTCGAAAAAGGTCACGTTTATGAGCAGTTCACCTTTACGACGGATGATAAAGCAGCCGGAATTTCGACGGTCACCTATCCAATTTCGGATTCTATTCGCGCTAAGTTAGATCAACGTCTCACTGACGGATTGTCTCCTTCTGCTTTGAATAAATTAATGATGTGCCCTCTCGATTTTTATTACCGGTATATTTTGGGAATGAAAGAGAATTTAAGTGTGGAAGAAAATATCGAATCATCTACGTTTGGAACCAAAATTCATGACGTCTTAGAGTCAATCTTTCGAACCAATTTTTTGAATACGAAGACGAAATTGGATAGCGCCGTTTTAGAACGTGAACGGAAGAATTGTGAAAAGTATTTACGGGAGGCATATCTAAAAGATTTTAGTGCTGAAGACTTAAAATATGGGCAAAATAAACTCTCTTTCGAAGTGTCTCTCGGGTTTTTAGATCGTTTTCTAAAAAAACAAATTGACGAGTTAAAACAAAATGATGCGCCTATTTATTTGGTAGCTTTAGAGCAAGAAATTTCGGCTACGTATGAATGGATGATTAACGGTGAATTAAAGACGGTTAAAATTCAAGGTAATGCCGACCGTATTGAGCAATTTGGATCGCATTATCGAATCATTGATTATAAATCGGGTAAATGTACAGCGGACAAAGTTCAATTAGGATCAAAGATTTTGAATGATGGGGAGATGGAAAAGTTTATGCATAAAGATGACAAAGGGTATGGCAGGCAATTGCTGATGTATGCGCTCATGTTTAGAGCAACTTATCCGGAGTTTAAGCAGTTTTCTGCAGGAATTATCTCCATGATTAATGTGGATGAATGGTTGCAAAATGTCGTGCCTGCAAAGGATGATTCCGCCATTTTATCTTCTGAATTATTAGATGCTTTTGAAGAAGAGTTGCGTTTAACGTTAGAGGAATTGTATCGTGAGGAGTTTTCGTTTGAGCATAATGCAGACGCTCGTTATTGCGAGCATTGTGAAGTGTAATTTACTTGGCCTGACTTTCCACGGCCTTGCGCACGCTGCCGTGCGTTTTTAAAAGTTCGTTGGCCTTTTCATACGAAATATGTAACTCGTTCATCACCATGCGCGTTCCTCTGTCAACTAATTTATCATTGCTTAGTTGCATGTCCACCATCTTATTGCCTTTTACTCTTCCTAATCCAATCATTAAACTGGTGGAAATCATATTGAGGACCAGTTTTTGGGCGGTGCCCGCTTTCATACGTGTACTTCCTGTCACAAATTCCGGTCCGACAATTGGTGTGATTGGAAAATGAGCAATTGCGGCAAGCGGACTATTGGGATTGCAAGTAATTCCTGCTGTTAAAATACCCAATTCATTCGCCTTTTTTAAGGCGCCAAGTACATAGGGTGTCGAACCCGAAGCTGCGATTCCGATCACTGAATCAAGGGCATTAATATCATTTGCTTCTAGATCTTTCCACCCTTGTTCGGTATCATCCTCAGCAAATTCTACCGCTTTTCGTATGGCAGTGTCTCCTCCTGCAATGAGTCCAATAACAAGGCCCTGCGCAACACCAAATGTGGGTGGACATTCAGAGGCGTCAACTATTCCAAGTCGGCCACTCGTTCCTGCTCCTAAATAAAATAAACGTCCTCCTTTTTTCATGCGCAAAAGGGCTTCTTCAACAAAATTTTCGATTTGAGGAATGCATTTTTCAACGGCTACGGGCACAGAATGATCCTCATGATTCATGCCAATCAGGAGTTCGCGAATCGTTTTTTTGTCCAGGTTATCATGATTGGAACTTTGTTCTGTAATTCGATCTTCGTTTTTCATTTTTTTGAATCTTATGTGGATACGCTTATCATTTCTGCTAATTCTTTTCCTACCAATGTGCCAATTGCAACGCCCATTCCGCCCAAACGAACACCACAATAAACATGGGGCTGAATGGCTTTAATAAGGGGTGACTTTTTGAGTCCAACTCCCATTGTGCCCGCCCAAGCATAATCAATTTCTACTTTTGTTGTGGGCAGAATTTGATTCCGGAGAATGTCCGTTAAATGATCGGTTATTTCTGCAGTATTTTCGAGATGCATTGTTTGCTCAGCCGCGAAGTTCATATTTCTTCCACCGCCAAAAAGCACTCTGTTTTCGATATTTCTGAAATAGTAAAAGCCTTCGTCGAAGTGATAAATTCCCTTTAAAGAAAGGTTTTCAATTGGTTTTGTGATGATGATTTGCGCACGAGCAGGATTTACATCTTCTGCGGGTAATAATTGTTTTGCAAATCCATTTGTGCAAATCGCCACTTGTTTGTATTGAAGCGTTCCATAGTTTGTTTCAAGTGATTGATCCTGTATAGCTAGGGCTTCAATTCCGTTCAGTATGATGACGCCTTTTTCTTGTGCAAGGTGCACCAGGGCAGCAATCATTTTTCCCGTATTCAACTGTCCTTCGGCGGCATGTCGAATTGCACGTGTAAAACCATTAAATCCATTTTTTGTACAAATGCTATCGTCTTGCTCAAAGGTTTTAGCAAGATGCGTGATGGGTGCTAATTTCTGATTGAGGAAGCTTAAATTAGCAAGACAAGATTCGAATTTTTCTTTTTCGTTTGAGGAAAATAATTCATACGATCCTAATTCTTCAAAGTGAATGGCACTGTCACCGAGTAATTGGCGTAAATAATTTAACCCATCCCATCTTTTTTTTACGGTGGCAAAAACGTCGTCTTCAGTGCTCGTTTTTAGGTCTGCTAATAGTTCGGAAGGACTTCCAATACAGGCGAATCCCGCGTTCTTGCTGCTTGCTCCAGTCGGTAAATAGCCGCGTTCAACAATTGTTACCTTTTTGCTTGGAAAACGTTCTTTATAGTGGATGGACGTGGAGAGTCCTACAATTCCAGCACCGACTACTAATAAATCGGTATGGTTTATGTAGGTTTCTTTTTCCCAATAACTGAGGTTGTCAAAGTGAAGCATAGTCTTAAATTATTGGCAATAGCCTAGCTTAGGTCGCTTTTTTTTTAGATATTTGTTAATTGCAACAAACAGATAAAGTTACGCAAGAAGGAGAAGGGAAGAATTGGGTGTCGAATAGAGTTGCAAACAAGGAATTGTTAAAGGGTAAAAAAGAGAAGAAAATGAAGGGGAGAAAACGGGGATACGAAATGAACTTTTTTACGAAATAGCGGTATAAAACCATGATGAGAGTTTTCATTTTAGGGATATTGATAGGTGTGTGCGGACTTTCGTTCGGGCAAAAGGCAGTTATTGAGTTGAAAGGCTCCATAAGTGATGACGACAATGGTAAGGGCTTGTCCGGTGCCGTAATGGAGGTCTATAAAAATGGGGTGCTCGTCGATTCTCAAATAGCTGCATCAAACGGAAAAATTGATAAAATGATTTTGCCTATTTGCATGGATTGCAGATACACGGTGTATTTCAAAAAAGACGGGTATGTCACAAAAACAGCAATTGTAGATGGTCGTTTTGATTACCCTGATGAATTGGGTCCAGGTGTGAGACCGGTGCAGTTTGACGTGAGTATTTTTCCGCGGATTGAGGGTATAGATTTTTCGTTCCTGCTTAACGAGGCAATGGTTGAGTATGAACTCAATAATTTCGGTGAGATGGAGTATGATCAGCAAAAAATCAAAATCATGATCAAAAAAATTGAGGACCTCAAGAAAAAGATGGATGAGAAGAAGGAGGAACTCGAAAAAGAAGCAGCAGAAAAAGCAAAAAAAGAAGCTGATTTTACAGCCTATATAGCAGCTGGTGATGCAGCCATGAAACAACAAGATTTTGATAAAGCCATTGGGCAGTATGAATTAGCTTTAGGTATTAAACCTGGAGATGTTCCGACTCAAAACAAAATCACGGACGCCAAAATAAAGCGGGATGAATTATTAGCCAAAGCACAATTGGACAAGGATTTTGGGGCGAAAATGCAAGCGGGCAAGGATGCTTATGCAAAAGGCGAACTGGAAAAAGCCCTTGGATTTTACAAGGAAGCATCAGGCCTAAAACCATTGGAAGAACAACCGAAGACCTTAATCAAAGAAATTGAAGATGCGCTAGCTAAACAGAAATCGAACGAGGCTGCGTTTAAACAATTAGTCGTGGATGGAGACGCAGCTGTAAGTAAGGAAGATTTTGATGCTGGCATTCTGAAATATGAAGCGGCATTAAAACTAAAAAAGGATACCGAGGTTGAAGCTAAATTAGCAGAAACCAAGAAATTAAAAGAGGAAAAAGCAAATGCCTTGGCAGCCGAAAAAGCGAATCAGCTAAAATATGACCAACTTATGGCGCAAGCGGATGGTGAATTCAAAGGGCTGAATTATGAGGCAGCAAAGAAATCATACCAAGAAGCACAGAAATTAAAACCGGATGAAGCTAAACCTGCTTCTCAAATTGTTGAAATTGATAAATTATTGAAAGCGCAAGCCGCCGATCAAGCCGCAAAAGATAAATTAGAAGCGGACTACGCCAACTTTATGAAAGAAGGTAAGGAGAAAATCAATCAGCGAACCTATCCAGAAGCAAAAGCAAAATTTGAAGAAGCCTTAAAATTAAAACCGGGTGATTCGGAAGCAAAAGCGCAAATTGATTTAGTGAACAAGGAGATTGAAAAACAAGCGGCTGATGCAAAATTAAATGCAGATTATGATGCGAAAATGAAGGATGCTAAGTCTCTGTTTGATCAGAAAAAGTATGTTGAAGCAAAGGCAAAATACAATGAAGCACTTGTGGTTAAACCACTCGAACAAACACCAAAAGATCAAATCAAAGCCATTGATTTATTGTTGCAAGATGCTGAAAAGGCTGCGAAGGCTGAAGCTGACTACGCCAAGTTTATGGACCTGGGTAAATCAGCAACTGATCGAAAGGATTATACAGAAGCGATTAGCAATTATCAGAAAGCTTTAGAGGCTAAACCTGGAGATGCTGATGCCAAAGCACGAATAGATGCAATCAATAAAACGGTCGAAGAACAGAATAAGCTTGCAGCCGATCAGAAAAAGTTTGATGATTTTGTCTCTCAAGCTCAACAAGCATTCAATGCAAAAGATCTGGATAAAGCAAAGTTGAATTATAACAATGCTTTAGCGATAAAGGATGATGCTGCTATTAAGACGAAAATAGCGGAAATTGATGCGCTTATTGCCAAGAATCAAAGTGCTGCCGAAACACAGGCAAAATATGATGCAGCGATTAAAGAAGCGGATGCACTTTATGCAGCAAAAGACTACATAAAGGCAAAAGAAAAATATACTGCTGCTTTGTCGATTAAAGAAAATGATCATCCAAAGCAGCAAATTTCGCTCATCAATGAAAAATTAAATGCGCAAGATGCCGAAGCCGCAAAGGAAAAACAATTTGCCGATTTCAAAAAGGCTGGTGATGAGGCTTACACAGCAAATGATTATGCGAAAGCACTTGAAAATTACAAAGAAGCGATCAAAGTAAAGCCTGATCCTGCGCTGTCAACAAAAATTGCGGAACTGAATACAAAAATTGCAGAAGAAGCACAAAACGCGGATAAAAAAGCGAAGTTTGACCAGAAAATTAAAGAAGCAGATGCTGCCTATACGGCTAAAAACTGGTTGGGCGCAAAAGCGCTCTTCGAAGAGGCTGATCGCATGATTCCAAGTGAAACGTATCCAGATACCCAATTGGCAGAAATTAAAAAGCGAATAGCAGAAGAGGGTAATGCAGAAGAGCAAGCGAAATACCAGAAAATTATTGACGAAGGAGACGCGCTCTTAAAGGCTGACAAATTGGACCCCGCAAAGGTGCAATATGACCAAGCTTTAATTCTTCGCCCAGGCGATTCGTATGCGACTGCGCAACTTCAAAAAATTGCAGATATTAAGAAAGAACGCGCGGCGAAAATCGCAGCGGAAAAAGAACTGGAAGCGACCTATGCGGCAATCATAAAAGAAGGAGAAAAGGCAGAAAATACAAGTGATTGGAGTCTTGCCCTTGAGAAATACAAGGCGGCCCTAGTGCTTAAACCGATCGAAACTTATCCTCAAGGTAAGATTAAAGAGATGGAAGGTAAAATGGGGGCTGCGGATCTTCAAAAACAGAAGGATGCAGACTATCAAGCTGCACTTACAAAAGGTGACCAACTTTTGAAAAGTCAGGATTATGAAGGTGCCATTTCCGCGTATCGTGATGCTTTACTTGTTAAACCTAATGAAACCTATCCGAAAGATAAAATTGCAAGTGCCGAAGGTTTTATTAAACAACGATCTTCAAATGAAGCGGATGAAGCCTATAAAAAATTAGTGGCGGATGCACAGGCAAAGTTAGATCAAAAAGAATATCAGGCGGCATTGACCTTGTTTCAAGAAGCAAAACGAACAAAACCAACTGATCCAATTCCGCAGCAAAGAATAGATGAGATCAATCAAATTCTTGCCAAGTCGGGTGAAGCAGATAAATTAGAAGAGCAATACCGCGACCATTTAAAGGAGGCGGATTATCGTTTCGAAAAAGGAGAATGGTCAAAAGCCAAAGAAAGTTATGTCGCAGCATACAACGTCTTTAATCGCGAGTATCCAGAAAAGAAAATTGCCGAATGCGAAGGGGCAATGAAACAGGCAACTTCAGCCAACGAAAATAGGCAATACGATAAGATCATTAAAACGGCTGATGAATATTTAGCAGCGAAAAATTATGATAAGGCTAAAGGGTTGTATGAACGTGCGCTAACACTTAAACCGGGAGACGAATATCCGAAATCGAAATTGGCTGAAATTGACGGGATTCTGAATCCTCAAACAGTCGTTAAAACACAGACGACTTTACCGAATTATGGCAGTCCAGATCGATCAACCAATGCAATTGATGTAGATCGTATGTTGGCCAATGCAGAGGAACAACGAAAATTCAACGAGCAAGTAAAAGCAGAGCAGCAACGATTAAATGCCGCAGATGCTGAGACAGAGGATAGTCAAATTCAAGATGAATATACCTATGAAACCCGCGAGGATGTCGTCGATTTCAAGGAAGATGTTGCGGCGGCTGATTTAGCAGCTGATGAGGCGGTTGAAGTATTGGTTGATAATGTTGAGGAGATGAATGTGGAGTATATCGAAATTGCTGATCAGCGTGTTACGTATAATGAGAATGATATCCAGCTTCAAAATCAAGTGGTCAATAATATCAACCTTGACATTGACGAACGAGACGACAAAGCAGATGATGATCGAGAGGACTATGAAGTAGATGTCGAGAATATTCAACTCGAAATTGTAGCAGAATCGCGCGTGCAAGATGACGGACAAACGGATGTGACATACGAAATGAAAGAAACGGTTGAAGATTACAGTGCAACCCGTATTGAAGATGATGAGCGTAAAGATACAGACCGCAAAAATACAGAGGTTGATGTGGAGGATAAACACGTTCAACTCATCAATGAAGAAAACGCAAGTACATGGGATCAAGAAGATGTCGTCCTTGAGATCCGAGAAGTTGCTGAAATTGAAAGAACGGAACGGACAGCAAATGAAGTCACTCAAGATCTTCCTCGTGAAGAAGGCGAAGTGGAAATTGAGACGGAAAATGTAGAATTACTTGATGCAGAAAGGGGACGAAATAGCGATCAATATGACGTAAATATGGAGGCCAAGACATTTGTTGAAGCTGAAAAAACAGAAGCCGAATTACAAGCTGTTGGAAACGACATTCCGCGCTTAGAAATGGAAGATTTTTCAGAAGAACAATATGTTGAAACGAGTGAATCAAATTCAGAATTGATAATGGATCAAGACAATGTCCTTTTCGTTACGGATGTCATGGTCGAAAATCAAGAAATTGCATTGGTTGAAAATCAAGTCGCAGCAGATGAAAATCGCGAAGGCTACGAAGAGACGGTTGAAGTTATTTACGAGGATGCTGATGTTTTCGTGGATAATATAACTACGGATTCGGACAATGATGGCTTTAAAACGGTTGATTATTTAGAAGAAAAAGCAAAAGAACGCCGAGTAGAAGATAATAATGCGGATCAAGAGGCTAATCTCATTATTGATGAAACGAGCGACTTAGTTGAAGAGAATGATAAAACGCGAAATGGAGATGCTGATGAGGCAGCCGATAAGGTAGAAGCGTCAGAAGACTTTGTTGAAAGTATACGTGAGATTGATCTCACCGAAATTGATGAGAAGATGAAAAATGCGTTAGGTGATCAATTTCCCGAAGGTGTTACTGAAGAAATATATACCATTAATGATGAAGACGGTTTAATGGTTTCATATATCGTGCGTCGCGTGGTGGTGAGAAATGGCGTTGGCAATGTATACGAAAAGGTTCAAACTAAATTTGGTACAACCTCTTATACATGCAATGGGAACGGAATTTCAGAGTATGATTGGCAAGATCAAACTGAAGCTGCGGATTTAGTTCGTAATTAGTCACTACTTCTAAATAATCTCTAGCTTTGTCTTTTCAATCTTCTCATCAGTTTATGTACATGCGTAAAATTTATTATTTAGGTCTATTCTTGTTTGGCATTGTATCCTGTCAATCCCAATCCTCAAACGAAGCTGAAGTGGAAGGTGCAGAAAATGTTCTTCAACCTGTCGGATTATACGGGAATACCCAAGGAACTACTTTTGCAATCGTATCTAATGATCCAATTGATCTTGATATGAAAACCGTGATGGATATTTTTCACCAGTTCGATATGGCCTTGAGCGGATACATTGATTCATCTATTGTATCCCGATTAAATAATGCGCCAGCGGGAACGTTTTTATATACTGATCCTTATCACTATTTCAACCGCTGTTACCGCCTTTCACAGGAAGTCTTTCAAATTGGTCAGGGTACATTTGATCCCACGGTATTTCCGCTAGTTAATGGTTGGGGTTTCTTAAAAGATATGGAGAATATCCCCGATTCAATAGTTGTCGATTCATTGCTGGCATTGGTCGGTTTTCAAGAAGGCAGACATTTTTCGTTTAAACCTTTATTGGATAAGGCTGGTCAAGATTCATCATCAGCAGCTATTGTTAAACATACACCGGGTTCGAAATTGGATTTTAATGCGATTGCCCAAGGTTTGTCTGTTGATGTAATCGCCGAGGAACTCGAACGAAGAGGATCAAAAAACTATTATGTCGAAATCGGAGGTGAAATCCGCGTTCGGGGCAAAAATGAAGAGGGAAATTATTGGCGTATTGGAATTGACAGTCCCATTGATGAATCCAATGCTGAAAATCGCCAAATTCAAGAAGTGGTTGAATTAAAAGATGTGTCCATTGCCACCTCTGGATCTTACCGCAAATTCTACGAGAAAAATGGTGTTCGCTATTCGCATACATTAGATCCAATCTCAGGTTACCCTGTTAGTCATACGCTATTGAGTGCTTCCGTTATTGCTGGCTCCTGCGCAATTGCAGACGCTTACGCGACTGCTTTTATGGTGATGGGTGCCGAACGAGCTGTCGATTTTGTGACAGCCCATCCAGAACTACATCTTGATATTTACTTAATTTTTATTAACGATCACGACGAATTTGAAACCTATTATACAAAAGGGTTTGGCAATCGTATCTTGATTTAATTGGCAGCTGTTAAAAGCTCCGTTTCTATCACTTCTTTCAACGCCGTTTTTGGAAGGGCTCCCGCTTGCATCATGGGTTGTTTGTCAACCGGAATGAATAACATGCTGGGAATGCTTCTAATTTGGAAAACAGCAGATAGTTCTTGTTCCACCTCGGTATCCACTTTATAAATCACCAATTTGTCTGTATAATCATTTGACAATTCCTCTAAAATAGGAGCAACGGCTTTACATGGTCCGCACCAATCTGCATAGAAATCTATAATAGCAGGAATGGATCCTTTGAATTTCCATTCTTTCTCTGTTGTATAGTCAAAGACATCTGTCTTAAATTGTTCTGTTGTTAATTGTATTGTAGGCATAATGTTTGTTTTTCTTGACAAAGGTAAGGCGAATCTCTTCCTCTGTTCGTAATTTTTGTCACATACCATCCGCATTTCTACAGTCGTTTAATAGATCATTTCCTTACAATCGCTTCATTTATATCAGCATTCAGGCTTGCCTTCATTCTGAATGGTTACCTTTGCAGATCGAATTTGATTAAAAATAAACTATGTCTTTCCATAAATTAAATGCTGAATTGGTTGAAAAAATGACATCCATTGGGATTGTCGAACCAACGCCACTCCAAGAGACTTTTATTCCAAAAATGAAAAGTGGAGCGCATTTATTTGTGATTGCTCCTGACGGGGCGGGTAAAACTGAAGCATTAATCATGGCGGTGCTCCATAAATTAAAAATGGAGCCAAAAGGGGATAATCCAATTGCCTTGATTTTCTCGAAAGATAAAAGCTCGGTTTTGGAACTAGTTGAACGTTTCAAAAAATACACGCTTGGCACAGATTTGCGCGTGCGTACAGCTTATGACGAACGGATCATTAATCATGAAAAAGATGAAATATACGCAGGTGCTGATGTCGTCATTGGAACGCCTTCACGGGTGAGTAAATTATACTTTTTAAATGGAATCAATTTAAATGAACTGGAGCTGATTGCTGTTCATCAGGCTGAATTTTTAATTGGAACACCTTTTCATACGGATATTGATCGTATTGCTCAAAGTGTTAAGGCCCAACATATGGTGTTTATTAAAGCGCCAAATGAACGTTTAGAAAGGCTGAATGAATTGTTTATGGTTCGCTCGCAATTGGTTCAATTACCTTAGCGGCAAGTCTTGCAAATACCTGTTGCTTGAATTTCAACTTGTTGTACTTCAAAACCTGCTAGCCCAATTTCTGGGTAATTTTCAACATCAAGACAATAAACTTCGCTGCACGATAAGCAATGAAAGTGAATGTGATTATGATGATGGTGATGAAGGTCTTCACAGTTTTGTTCACATAAAGCTAGCTTCGTTTGACTCCCTGTAATTGCTATTTCATGAAGTATCCCTTTTTCTTTGAATAATTTAAGTGTTCGATACAACGTGATGCGATCAAATTGTCCAAGTTCACTTTCTATTTCTTCAATAGACAGGGCAGTCGTCTGTTTTTTGAAAATAGTTAAGATACTGATTCTGAATTCAGTCACTCTAATTTTTTTCGAAATCAATAAATTTTTCATAGTTTATGCAACAATGTTGCGAAAACTATATATATTTGCAACATTGTTGTAAATATACATAGTTTAAAATTAATTTATTGCGGCTTTTGATGAGGTATTTTTTAACGTTTAGTTTTTTTTTATTGACAAACTTTTTATCAAGTCAAGAGCTAAAGGGGCATGTTATGACTCCAGAGCCAAATGGTCATCCAATTCCATTTGCACACGTAAATTTCGTTGATTTGGGAATATTATTACTCGCGGATGAAAATGGTTATTGGACACTCAAAGGGGTCAATAATGGCGTTTATAGAATTGAAATTTCAGCCTATGGATACGGTTCCACTTTGTTCGAAGCCGATCTGTCTGAAATTATTACACCATTTTATTTGACGGAAAATCACCGTGAGTTAGATCAGTTGATCGTAACGCATCAAGGCGTTTTGCAACGCGAGAGTATTACAGCAATTGCAGCCCTTCCGCTGAATGATTTTCGTTCTATTCAAAGTCCCAACTTGGGCGAAGCATTAACTGGCATACCTGGTGTCTATCAAACAGGAATTGGTCAAGGAATCAGTAAACCAGTTATTCGAGGTTTGTCTGGCAGCAGTGTGGTGACCTATTTGAATAGTCTTAGAATAGAAAATCAACAATGGGGAGGTGATCATGGATTGCCTATTACGAGTCTCGGCATTGGAAGTGTAGAGGTGATTAAAGGTCCAGCTTCTTTGCTCTATGGTGCTGACGCGCTTGGCGGTGTCGTTTATTTTGTGGACGAACCTTATCTTTCACAAGGGACGTCTCAACTGTCGCTCCAATCAAGGTTTGATTCGAATACCCTCGGTACATCTAATCAAATCGGATTTAAATGGAGTAAACAAAACTTAAGAATGAATGTTTATGGTGCGTATGATAATCATGCAGATTATCAATTACCCTCCAAAAAATATGTGATCAACTCTCGCTATAATCAGGCAGCCGCTAAAGTAGCCATTGGATATGGCAAGAAAAATTGGATCATCAACTTTAGGTATAATTTTTACCAGGGTAGAATCGGTTTACCGGGACATACACACGATCCAGAAAGTAATTCGCTTACCTTTCAGTCTGCTGTGCAAAAAAGAGGTGAAAATGTTCCTGCTCAATCCATCACAAATAATTTCTTTGCCCTCGAACAAAAACTTTTTTTTAAACGCAGTGAAATCAATCTCACAGTCGGTCATACGCGAAATGGATTAAATGAATTTGAAGAAAAAATATTCACTCCAGACATAGTTTTGCAACTCAATAATACGGTGTATAACGGTAAATGGAGATTCAGAATTACCGAAAACCTCAATTTATTTGTTGGTTCGCAAGGGATGTATCAGGTTAATAAAAATGGTCCCCTTGCCCCAGAACGATTGATTCCTGATGCAACGACTTTAGATTTAGGAGCTTTCACATTATTCACCTATCAATACGCCCGTTGGAGGTTTCAACTCGGCGCACGCTTGGACAATCGAAATATAAAAACCAATGATGATAACCTAGCACTGAATATTGAAAAAAATTATCAGGGTTTTAATTATTCCGCAGGGATGGCACGTTTGGGAGAGAAATCGACGATTCGTATTAATGTTTCTTCGGGCTTTCGTGCGCCAACAAGCACCGAGCTGCTGGCAGATGGCATCCATCACGGCGCCTTTCGATATGAAAAAGGGAATTTAAACCTCCAAACGGAAAAAGCAACGCAAATTGACATAAGTTATGCGTTTCATTTTGATGATCTTGAGGTGATTGTTAATCCATTCTTTAACCGTATCCAAGATTATATTTATCTCTATAACACCGGTGAAACGCAGGAAGAATACCAAGTTTATCGGTATCAACAAGCGGTTTATGCACAATTATATGGACTTGATTTTGGGTTTCATTATCATCCTCATAAAGCGCATTGGTTGCACATTGAATCAAGTTTTTCAACAGTTTTCGCAGAAGATGAAGCAAAGGCAGCGCTTCCGCTTATTCCTCAATCTCGCATAAACAATCAATTTAGAATAGACTTTAATGGAAAGCGAACGGTTCAAGTTAAACATCTAATGATCCAATATCTTTATTTCTTTAAACAAAATAGAGTAGGTATGCTTGAAACTTTTTCACCAGATTATCACTTAATAAATCTTGGATTAACCATAGATGTGAACACTAAAAGACCATTTCAATTCACTTGTGGTGTCCGAAATCTGTTAAATATTGACTTTCAAGATCATCTATCGGCGCTCAAGCAAATCGGACTTTCTAACCCAGGTATGAATGCCTACGTAGGGGTAAAATTTGATCTCGATTTTAAAAATAAATAAGAATTAAACAAAGAATAATTAAACAAATAATAATCAAATAAATAGAATAAGATGAAGTATTTAATAGGTCTTGGACTTTTAACAGTTCTTTTTTCGGTTTCCTCATGCAATAAATGTCACGAGTGTCATTATGATGGACCCTCTGGTGAAGTTGAAATTGGCGAATATTGTGATGATGAACTTAAAAATTTAGAAGACAATGGCTATACGTTGGATGATACAGTCTATACGGTTCATTGTAACGAGCATTAAGAAATACGCTTGGTAAAAGCTGATTTAGCATAAGCTAGATCAGCTTTTTATGCTTTTAAACAACCCCAAAATTCAATTTTTTATTTAACCTAGAAGCAACCCATCTTTAATACCTCACGTCTAACAGTTAAATCGCATAACTTTCCTCTACACATCTGAATGTCAAGATGATGAATTTATTGTATAGTGAAAAATTATGCCTAAAATTTAAAAAATGACAAAATTAAAAACATGGATGTTTGTATTGGGATTTTTGTCCTTCACATCCTATTCGCAAGCACTCGATTTAGAGAGTTTGCCAACGGCAACTTTAACGGAAGGATTTCTACTCACATTAGACTCGAGTTTACCTGTTGCCGATTATTATTATGTAGATATTTCACACATGGGATTTACTTCAGAAATCGAAGCAGTTAAAGCGTGCAGGAACTATCTTTCAGGTAATTTAATTTCAAATGAAGTTCATTATAGTGAGAATTATATGATTGTTCACATTCACACCGAATACATGAGTGGCGCATTGGATTATGAAAAATTGCAACTTTATTTGAATCAATTATCTAAACCCCATTAAGCGAAATTCAGATCAAATAATTTCCCCAAAAACATTTTAAAATATACACGTATGTCAAAGACAAAAATAACAGTTGTAGCACTCTTCTTTTGCCTAATTTCAGGCACTGGATTTGCTCAAATAGTAGGATCTGACGCCTTTTTAATGGCGCCTGGATTAGAAGTAGGAATAAATACGAATGGATATGAAGGCTCACAGGCTTTGCCGCCATTTCCAAATCATTATCGCGGTTTTATTGGGCGTTTGGGTTTTGTTGCAAATCCCCAAAATGACGGTTGGGTGAATTATGATGGTGACTTTTTTATGCCTGGTGCACCCGAAAATCGTTTTGGTATAGAAGTAGACGGTGTCACTTATTTCAATAGTGCTGCAGTTGGCTCGTCAATCCCAAGTTTAGGTTTATCCAATTACCAAACAATCGACAAGTGTAAATTAATTGATTGGGATGGTGCCGTAGGCGGAATTGATATTCACATGACCTATAAAATGGACACGACTGATTATTATTACACAGTTCAAGTAACCTTAACGAATACAACCGCTTCTGATAAAAGTGATGTTTATTTTTATAAATCGTTAGATCCTGACAATAATCAAGATGTTGGTTGGGGGTTTGCAACTGTTAATACAATTGTTGAGCAACCAATTCCTGGCTGTCCGCGTGCGCTTGTTACCGCAGAGGATAATAATGGATGGAACAGTTATATCGGTTTAGGTGGAATAGGTGAAAATATGCGTGTTGCATATGGTGGTTTTTATGTGGATGACGCGTCAGATGTTTACAATGCAGTTGGACCGTATGTAGGAACAATCGGTGCAAGTATGTTTAGTGATCAATCGATAGCGATTTGTCATAAAGACAATATCATTCCTGCGGGTGAATCTACAACATTTGAATTTGTGGTCGTGATGAGCGCAGGGCAAGTAAACCAAGCCTTAATCAATATGATCTACTTCACGTATGAGGGTGGCGCTGGTTTTACTGGTGATTGTGATGGCAGTAATGTACCTATTTTTTATGGTGGAATAGCGTATGAGACCGACGGAATTGTGGATACAATTAGAAGATGCACAACGGAGCCAAGTGTTTTATGGGTTGAAGCCCCAGGAGAAGTTATCTCTGAATTTAACTTGGCTTGGTTAGATATGGATGAAGGCGATACACTGGGTATAGAAGCATATACAACTATTATTCCGGGTACCGAAGCTGATACGGCACACGTGACATGTTTTATGACGTTAGGTCCTTGCTTTGGAGGCGTTGGTCTGGCCAACGAGTATGTAATCATTACCATTCAATCGCCTGAAATATATGTGCCCGAACAAGGACCGTTTTGTGTAGATTCAATTCTCTTAACTGAAATTGATGTGATAGATACCGCGTATGTTTTAGGGACAGAAACTGTTTATTACGAAGAATACCCAGATGGCGTAGACGATATGACAGGTTTGTGGCCTTCAGATTATATTGAAGAAGGAGATATTGTTTTTGTGATGGTTAAAAATCCAGAAACAGGCTGTTTTGATATCGATACCATTCAAGTATCAATGACCGGAATGACTGCCGGACTGGACGGTACAGCAACGGGTGTTTGTAATACAGAGCTAGGTGGAATTTCATTAGTACCTTCTTTATCCGGTGAAGATACAGGAGGAACATGGGCCGCTGGTGATGGATCTTATGCAGGATCAATCAATGCGATCACAGGTGACTTTACGCCAACAGGTTTGGCTGCTGGCATCTATACGTTCTATTATATTGTCGGGGAAGAACCGTGTGTGCCGGATTCGGCAACGATTACAATTGAAGTATTTGCTCCATTAAGTGCAGGCGCGGATGGTTCTGTTGAAGTATGCAGTGCACCAAGTGTAACTGTGGATTTGAATGACCTGCTTAGCGGAAATGATCCAGGAGGGTCTTGGAGTGAGATTACCTTCACAGATGGGGCATTTAACCCGGTTACAGGTATCTTGGACGCGAGTGATTTGGAGTTGGGATTCTATGTCTTCAATTATACTTCCTTAACGGTCGGTCCTTGTGATGCAGATCTTGCGAGTTTTACAGTGACTGTAGGGCCTGGTCCAATGGCTAATTTCACCTTCTCTCCAGGCAGTGTTTTTACAGATGATACAGAAGTAACTTTTACAAACACTTCTTCAGATGCATCATCTTATACATGGGATTTTGGTGACGGAAGTCCAACATCAGGTTTGGAAGACCCAATTCATAATTACCCAGCAGTGGCAGGTATTTATGATATCACGTTAATCGCTACCAACGAATTAGGTTGTTCAGATACAATAGAAGCGCATATCAAAGTGAAAGATATCGTACTGTTTTATATTCCGAATACGTTTACGCCAGACGGCAACGCCACAAATGATAAATTCCGACCTGTATTTGAAACAGGTTTTGATCCTTACAACTTCCACATGGTGATCTATAATAGATACGGTGAGATTGTTTATGAATCCTACGACGCCAGTGCAGGATGGGATGGATCATATGGTAGTCAGGGAATAATTCAGTCTGGCATTTACACGTGGAGTCTTGAGTTTAAAGAACTAGATAATGACCGCATTCAACAACATAAAGGTCATGTTACAATTATAAAGTAACAGCTGATAAATCTTAAAAATAAATTCCTGTATGCCGCTTCGCATGCAGGAATTTTCCTTTAAAGTAAGTTAAAGCTTGAGGCTGAATTCTAGGAGAATATCTTATGTTGACTTTTTTCTGATAGATGATCTGATTTGGATAAAAAAACCTTGAAAGACATCTTGACGATAAAAAAAAACGGCTTATATTCGCAAGAGTATCACAGAGATAAGTTAACCTGACCAACAGGCGAAAATTGGGGTGAGTCCAGAAAAACCAAACGAGTAGGGAAATTAATTAATGAACAAATGAGAACAAAATTTTTATTTTTAAGTGTCTTTGCAATCGGTTTAGCTGGTTTAGTGTCAAGTTTTAATACTGCTGCTGAAAGCTGCAGTATAACGGTAACAACATTAGTCAACGGCGCTCCAGTTGCTGAAGCTTTAGTAGGTATTTCTGCAAGTGCAGACGATCGTGATGAATCCGTTTACATTTTTGAAGAAGAAACTATGAGTAATGGAAAAGTGACTTTCAAAGGGTTGGCTGCGGGTACTTATTATTTAGATGCGTTTGTTGGAACGGAAGAAGCTGATTTTTGGGCTGAAGCAACTGTAAATGTTAGTGCGGGTACTGCTGAGGTGACCATGAAATTAACAGAGGCGGACGATTAATCGTAGCGTGAATATTTAACTCACTAATAGCCCTTCGGACAAAAATCGGAGGGCTTTTTTATTTCTCTTAAAAAAATCAGTTGAATGAACTTATAATGATAATCGAAGTTCAAAACTATTTTGATTCTCAATTGATCAAGTGTAACCGAATGATATGATTGTATTCTTGGCCAAATATCGGATTCTTATTCTTTGTATTTTGGGGTCTTTAGTGCGCCTTGTTTATGGTTGCTTATTTCAACCGTGGACACAAGCGCCGGATCAATTAGCTTGGGAATTTGTGCTTGAACAATCGTCGTTTAGCTATGATCATTTAATTCATTATCCGCATGAAGGGGGAACCATTCTAATTTCTCTCCTGAGCCAATTTATTGAGACCTTTACTTCCTTTAGTTCATTGAGTGTAATTGCGTTTATTATTGATTTTATTGTTCGTTTTTTTCAAATTAAAATTGTCAATAAAGTCTTTAACCTGCAAATCGCGACTTTTTTTGGTTTGTGGACAATTTTCGCTTCACCGTCCATCATTCCATACGGCACCGTAAATTTTGGCTTACATTCGATCGCAAGTGTTTTCCCTTTTATAGCATTCTATTTACTTTCTCTTCAAAAGACTTCAATTAAATTTCAATTGATAGGTGGACTTTTTTTGGGTCTAGCATTTTGGTTTTCGTATTCTAATTTGGTATTAATTCCAGCTTTTTATCTTTATTATATGCTCACGCGCCAAAAACTAACGTCATGGATTTATTCCATTGTTAGTCTTTCAACCGTCCTTATTCTTCACTTGTTGGTGCGTGTTTATGCAGATCCTGGTTTTCATCTAAGTGAATTTGGTTTAACGGCTGTTCGTAGCGCTGATTTTTCAATTTTCGAAGTGAATGTTTTAGCACGCCTTTACCATTTTCCTGCTGTAATTGCGAATGCGGCAACTGCATTGCCCGGTTCAGATTGGATGATGTTGGGTTTCAGGATTCTCTTTTTTCTACTGGTTTTATGCTCCATGATCGGATTCAGAATGGCCCATAAAAGACAGGAATTCAAAGTTGTTTTTTATGGGATCGTTCCAATGCTCTTTCTATTTTTGTTGACCTATCTTTTTAGCCCTTTTTTCGATTCAAAAGATTTTGGAGATCATATTACATACAGACATTTAACTTATATTCTTCCACTGCTCTCGTTGTTCATGATTCTCGGATTGGCTTCGCTGAAAAATAAAGCACTGCTCGCTGTGTTTTTGCTTGCGGGTATGATTCGAGGATTCCAACTTTTTTTTACTGAAAAGGCAGATCGAAATGATACGGTTGTGCAAGCTTCGGGTTGGATTTTAGGAACAAAAATGGGTCATGATCCTGAGGTGATATCAGCTATTATAGCTGCGAATCCAACCAAAAAAGAGATTCTAATTCGAGGAGTAGGTTGGGGAATTAGTAATTCACTTATGGATAATAATCAAGGAGAAGAGGAGTCCAAAATAAATCAATTAGTTGCACTTTATTACAGCTACCCAATCGATTATCGAGAGGGTTTATTAGAGGGCATAAAATTTTCGTTTAGTGATGAGGTAACGCCGCGTTTAAATAAAGACTTGCAATTTAAAATTGAAGATAAAATAAGAGACCCTATGGAACGTGAAGATGATGAATGAATTGAATTGGTCTTTCAGTAAGATTGATTCAACACTTCAATAGAAGAGTTTGTTTTCAGACAACTCAGTCCATTTTCAACTCCACTTCAAAATCGACGATATGCTTTAGTTCCTTTACCCAATAAATTGCGGTAGTCATTTCAATTTCTACCGCTTTAGCGGATATAACTTCAGGCGTAAATTGCCAAATGATATCCTTTGCTTCTTTCCATTCACCTCCGGCAATTTGATCATGAAAAAGGCGGTAAATAACAGCGTGATCCGTCATGCCATGCGCTAAAATGCGAGAAATAAACGTTTCATCTATTTTTCGAAGTACCACTTCACCGTCATGATTTAATGCATTAATTCGCATGACAATATCCGCTGCGTCTGGATGAGGAAAAGTGCCGTTATAAGCATGATAAAGGAGTGAAGTTACTTTAAATAAATCTTCATGTAAGCTCATGTCACCATATTCTTCCCATAAATTTTCTTCCACCATTTCATGCGCAATGTCTTCAATTTGATTTTTATTGAGTTTATTACCTAAAACGTGGGTGAGTACAATTACAGCAGCTTCTTCTGGTTCTAATTCGTCAAATGCCATAGAAAGGTAATCGTATAAATCAGCTTCTGAATTGGTTTCATCTGCATCAAAATCGGCCTGTTCTAAAATTTTAATTAAATCTCTTTTTGACCATGAGTTAGGGAGTCTATGAATGGTTTTAAAACTCTTAATCTCAACATTAAATTTTGGTTTCATCCTTTTATTTTTAAGCTTGATCGTGATCTCCGCGAATTGTTGTCACTTCCATAGCTGAAGTCGCAATCATTAGCGAAGTTTCTCTTTTTCTAATTTCTTCTAAAATACGTGTATATAATTGATCTTTTGTTGTTCTTCGTTGCGTATAATCGACTATGTAACGAATAGTAAAGGTAATCCAACTCTGATCAAACTCCAGGGTAATCATAGGGTCTACTTTTGCATTCTCAATACGATACTTGTTTTGCATGGCGGTCCAAACTGTTTTTGAATGTTCGGCATAACTGCCACAAATTTCATTCGTCACTTCTGTAAAAACCTCTTTTGCTAATTTAAAATCGCTGGCTAATCGCAAAGGAATTTTAATTTCGTCCCAAACAAAGGGATAGTCACCCGAATAGTTTTGGATGGGAACTTTGTACACAAAGCTATTCGAAAGTGTCGTAATTCTGCCATTATACAAATCGCCATCAATCCAATCGCCAACCTCCATAATGGTGGTTTTAAAAACTTGGATGTCAATAATGTCTCCTTTTAAATCACCTATTTTAACACGTTCGCCTACCCGAATTTGGTTGGTAAACATAATACTAATCCAACCTGCAAAACTTGTAATCACTTCAGATAAAGCAAATGCAATTCCAGCTCCTGCCAAGCCCATGGCTACACCAATGTTTCCGAGTTTTTCTCTGTAAAGAAATATTCCGACAAGGAACAAAAGAACATAACCGAGTATATTGGAGACTTTGCGTGCATGATAGCGTTTGTCAATATCCTGAATATGCTTGACAATCATTCGTTTTACCAGGTATACAAGAATAAAAATGATGATGATGGCGAATGAAATAATAATGATGCGATCAACCGTTTCTGGCGCAATCCATTTACTGAAAAAAGCTTTAAATTCATCCATTGGTGGCAATTTACTCCAAGATAAGAAAAACATTGGTTGTGGCATAAAAATAGTTAGAATTCGGCTCGAACTGCTTCAAAAGAAGAAGGTGAACAAAGCGTCTGCGTCTTTTTTATGTTCAAGTCTTTCTAATCGCGCCTAATTAGCATCCGCAGTAGCTTGATAAATGACAATAACCTAAACTATCCGCATCAAGCGTATAATAGCATCCCGCGCCCCCCTCCAATGGTCCATATTCTGTTTGTAAGTTGTTCCATCCATATGATTCCCCTTCCTCATCTTCACTTATAACAAGATTAATTGCGCGAAAGAAAGCGTCTTTGTCTCGGCAATGTGACCATAATTCTACACTTCCCCCAGATTCGAGCTCTTGATAGACATAGTAAATACCGTTCTCAAATTCTTGTCCCCAAATTAGATTAATCGAAGAATAAGGTGAACCATAAAATTGTTTTGTCGAAACGGTGTCTAAAGCCATTTCTAAATACAAATAAATTTCATCCAAAAAGAGTCCATCAGAATCCGTGAAGTTAAGGAGCGTTCCCGCTTTACGTCCTTGCAAAAATTCAGGTGTTGGATTGGGGAGACATGCATCTGGACCTACATAGTTGAAAGGATAAACAGGTAATTCGGGGAATTCAGTTGAGTGTTCTTCGTTTATGATCGTATCCTTCAAGGCAGGAGGAGTGATGAAGTGCTCATCATGTGAAAGAATATCATTTGGTGGCAATTGAGGTCTATTGCATGCAGCGAGGAGGAAGAGGAGATAAACACCGTTTTTCATGTCCTAAAAATAAGAATGTCTTGAACAAAAGAGCGCTATAAGTTCGGTTTTTATAAAACTTTTGTAGTACTTTACTGTTATAAAAACAAAGCGCCCGTCGAGGATGAATAACACAACATATTTTTGGTTTAGAAGAGATTTACGTTTGAATGATAATACAGGTTTGATTGCTGCTTTGCGACAACACAATAACGTTCAACCAATTTTTATTTTTGATCGTACAATTCTGGCGCATTTGCCCAAAGCTGATGCCCGCGTAAGTTTTATTTGGAAACAGCTTGATAAATTAAATGTTGAGCTAAAAACGTATGGATCAAGTCTGAGGGTTGAGCACGGTGTCCCTCAAGAAATCTGGGAAAAAATTGTTCAAGAAGAGAAGGTAGATGCACTGTATTTGAATCGAGATTATGAGCCAGCTGCTCTAGAAAGAGATAAAGCAGTTCAATTTATTGTTGAGTCAAATGGGGTCGAGTTTCACACCTTCAAAGACCATGTTTTTTTTGATAAAGATGAGGTGTTAAAGGATGATGGCACTCCATATACGGTTTATACGCCTTATAAAAATAAATGGTTGGAGAAATATGCAAAAACAAATATTCATGTTCCGAAACCCGAACCCGAACTAAATTTGCATTACACGAAATCTAATTTTAAGGTTCTCAGCTTGCGTCAGATTGGATTTGAAAAAAGTGCAATTATTGCCCCAGATTATCGGTTAAATGGAATTGATGATTACGACCTTCACCGCGATTATCCTGCGCAAGATCATACCACCTTGGTCGGACATCATTTGCGTTTCGGAACAATTAGTGTGAGAAGTTTAATTTATTATGCTATTCCTAAAAATAAAACCTTTCTTTCCGAGATAATATGGCGCGATTTTTTTTCTCAAATCATGGGTCATTTTCCACATGCTATGACGGCGTCTTTTAAGTCAAAATATGATCGAATGGTTTGGCGGAATAATGAAGAAGAATTTGCCAAATGGTGCGAAGGCAAAACTGGTTACCCCATTGTAGATGCAGGGATGCGCCAATTGAACGAAACAGGGTTTATGCACAATAGAGTTCGTATGATCACAGCGAGTTTTTTAATTAAACATTTATTGATTGATTGGCGTTGGGGAGAAGCTTATTTTGCAGAAAAATTGCTCGACTTTGACTTGGCTTCAAATAATGGAAATTGGCAATGGGCGGCTGGAACGGGTTGTGATGCCGCGCCGTATTTTAGAGTCTTTAATCCAACCTTACAAACGGAGAAATTTGATCCAAAGTTGAAATATATCAAAAAGTGGATTCCAGGTTTCAATGCAAGTACCTATCTAACACCAATTGTTGAGCATAAAATGGCCCGTGAAAGAGCCATCAATACCTACAAAGAGGCGCTAAACACTTAGCGATCATAAAACCAATACCATCTAAATAAAACAAAATGGAGACAGTAGTAATAACAGGAGGTAGCGGAACGATTGGAATGCAATTGAGTGATCAATTGACGGAGATTGGCTATGCGGTAAGACACCTTTCGAGGTCGGTGAATGGGAATGAAAAATTTCTCACTTTCAAGTGGGATCTTGCTTCGAAGTATATTGATCCTGCAGCTTTTGAACATGTCGATCATATTATTCATCTTGCTGGAGAAAATGTTGGTGAAGGAAGATGGACAAGGGCAAGAAAAAAGAGTATTCTCTCCAGTAGAGTCGACACTGCAAACTTGCTTTTAAAGAATTTAGAGGGTAAGCGCTTAAAAAGTTTTATCAGTGCTTCTGGAATTAGTTATTACGGATCTGCGACTACTTCCACAATTTATCAAGAATCAGACGCGCATGGAAAAGACTTTCTTGCTGAAGTTAGTGTCAGTTGGGAAAAGGCTGCAACCTCTTTTGCGCCAATCGCCGATCGAGTGGTCATGCTAAGGACAGGTGTTGTTTTAAGTAAAACGGGTGGTGCACTTTCAAAAATGACGACTCCCATTAAATGGGGAATTGGATCGCCACTTGGATCAGGTAATCAATACATTCCGTGGTTACATATGGATGATATTTGTGGCATCTATTGTAAAGCCGTCCAAGACGTAAACATAAAAGGAGAATATAATGCCGTTGCTTCTGAACATATTACAAACAAAGGTTTTACGCAGCATATAGCTGCCGTTTTAGGTAAGAAATTGTGGGCGCCAAAAGTTCCTGCCTTTCTCTTGCGATTGCTTTTCGGAGAAATGTCAATCATCATACTTGAGGGCAGCCGAATCAATAACCAAAAAATAAAAGATGCAGGTTATGTTTTTAAATTTGATCAACTCAATGATGCTTTAAAGGATATCTACTGATCTTCTTTAATTTACAATCATTTTTTGAATCAAACCATCTTCCGGAATCACAACGATATAGATTCCACTTACCCAATCACTAACAGAAATTTGCTCGCTCGGATTGAGTTGGCGCTCAAAAACTAATTGTCCTGACAAATCATAAATTTGCACCAGTTTTGAAGACTCTCCACTGAAATAAATTGTAACCCATTCATTGGCTGGATTTGGATAAATAAGGAGTTGATCAGCAAGCGCCACTTCTTCGTCGATTGATAAAGCTGTATAACTATTATTGGCCGCAAAGGTTGGAAACATGCGGATAAAAGAGCCCGTTCCATTTTCATACCGTCCAAATGTTGTTCCCGCATAGGTCTCTGGTAATTTAACGCGGTTCAGTTCAAACCCTCCAGCATCCGATAATACAATACTTTCGCCAGAAGAGGACATTTTAAAGTTTGCGTGCAATCCCTCTTGCAAGGTGTCTTCATCCAACCAAATTATTAAATAACCATTTGCAGGAATGATCGTTCCGATCGGAATTTGCCACATCAAAGGATTTGAATTCGGGCGGTCAGATAAATAATAACCTGATAAATCAATCGTTGATCCTGTCAAATTATAGAGCTCAACCCAGTCGTCGAATTCACCATCTTGGTCAGCGACAGAATTATAATTTTCGGCCATCACTTCATTAATTACTACGTTTGATTGGATGATCAAATGATAATATTCATGCTCGGCGCGGACTGGTGAAAATTTGCCAGCTAAAGCATTCTCTGCATAAATATAATAATGTATGTCTTTTGCACTTGTCGGAATGGTGATACCATAGACGCCATCACCTGCCGCGCCATCTCCATGTGCACCGTCGTCAAACATCTCGACTTTTTCAAAAGCATCTTGAAGATCATTTCGATAACCAAGATAGGCATAGGTGGCATCTGAAATAACAGCTGTGATCGTAACAGGAACATATGCTGTGATTAGCGCTGGACTTGTTGCTATTCCTGAAATTGTTGGCGCGGTATAGGACCATTCGCTTAAACCTTCTAAATAAGTAACGCGAGGATTCATGACTTCAGAAATACCGTATGTGCCAGCTCCTCCTGGTCCAGGTCCGCCTCCTCCTCCTTCTGTTTCATACAAGTTTGATGTAAATTGGATGGGTGAATAAAAGCCATTGGGCTCAGCACTCACTTCAGCGCTTATAATGGATTGAATTTCTTCTGCTCGATCGTAATAAGTTCCATCTGCAAATTGCTCTTCAACCATAGTTTTAACATGCGCCAAATACATTTTGCGATAACGAGGAACCGAAAATAATTGGTAGATCAATGGGAAACTAGGATCGTCATCACGTAAAAAGACATCCATCTCCGTGAGGTCGGTCAATCCCGTTCCGCCACCGCCGCCAGAAATCATGGAGAAACTGCCAATACTTTGATTTAAATCCCAAATAATCGGTAAGAAACGATCATTGTCGTCCTTAATCATGTAATAATTTTGTTGGAAAGGTCCTGTGTACGAATCCAAATTAACGAGTACCGAATTAAAAGCGAGCATCCATAAAACGCGGTCGACATCTAAATATTCCTCAATGGTTGCCAAATTAACATCTAAATTTTGTGTAAATGCGACCATTTCATTCCATCCAAAGTCTGATTTTAATTCGTAATAATCAAAATAATCGCTCGAATCTGCTCCTAAATATTCTAAAGAAGATCCGCCTGCAAAAACAGAAACAGGATTGCACTTAAAACGCGTATTGTCGTCGTCACAAAATAACCTTCGCTCGTGATAATCACCATCAATCGCTTCTGAGCTGCTAAAGAGTCCATAGTAAGAACCGTTAATCATCACTTTTGCATAATTCGACAACGGCATGTCCATGTAATTCCGTCCGACTTCGTATGAAAATACTTCACGTATAAAAGAAGGATCCTTACTTCCGTTCGACAATTTAAAGGTCGAATAGCCTTGATATTTTTGATTGAGAACATAATCTAATTGAATGTTCAACGGGTTTTTTAAACTCGCGGCATTATAAGTGCTATTGCCTTTAAATGCAACGCCAACACTGTCATAAAATTGACCATTAATTGAGCACGTACCGATTAAACGTTCATCCAAATCAGCCGCGTAATTGGCGTCCATAATGGCGTCCCAATCCGATTCGACAAAATTAATTTCAATCAAAGTGATGGAATTTATATCATAAACACTTTGAGCAAAGGAGGTAGCAGCAAAAACAAACAGCAGAAGTAGGTTCACTAATTTTTTCATTTCGATATTTTATACATTACGCTTATTCAACGGGGGAAATACATTTAATTAACAATGCGTTCACATTAGACTTCTAAATTAACATAAGGTTTAACGGGATCAAAAATAGGTTATTTATTAGTTATTTGATCAGTACGAAGTTGAGAATTAATTCTTTACTTCGTTCAAATTGATTTTAGGCACTGAATTTGTTGATAAATTGTTCTGACACATTTTGAAGAAAAATAAATGATGAGAATATTTTTAGTCTTCCTTTGGTTCATTTTATGCGTAGGATGTGAAGTTGAACCTATTCAACCGGTTAATCCACCTGATGGAACTTCGGTTATTGAGATGCGAACCTCCTTTACGGAAGATTGGGATAATTGGCGTTTTGATATAAATGGCACAACTGTGACAGTGCGTACTTCATTTACGGAGGATTGGGACAATTGGGAATTTTCATACGCGGGAATAAGTGGCGATATCGAAACGAATTTTTCAGAAGATTGGGACAATTGGCGGCTCACGGCTGATGGTGTCTCCATTCAATTGCGAACTGCATTCTCTGAGGATTGGGACAATTGGGATATTGATGATAATTACAGCAGCTGGCATGCAGATGTGCGAACTTCTTTTTCGGAGGATTATGATAATTGGGATATTTTATTGAATACCGGTAATTTGTCTGCTCAAACAACATTTTCCAATGATTTTGACAATTGGGATGTGAGTGGCACATTTCCAGAAGAATTGCAACCACCTTTCCGGATAGCACTTTTATTTGTACCCGTGATAACTGCCGTCATGATTCAGCAAGCTTTAATAACGCCTTAGCAGCTATTAAAAATCGATTTATTTATTCATGGGCAACGAACGAAATTTTGTATAAAGCGGTTTAAAAAGAACTAAGCTGATTAAGCCGAGTGCAAACGTCACCCAATACACAAAAACTTCCTCTTCCATGCCCCAAATTTTAGTCGGTGCCACATAATTATAACCGCTAAATCGACCCGCAATAATTCGCCCGTAAATGAATAATGGTAATAGAATCATCCAAAAATGAAAAAACATGGTCAATACATATGCGCCTTGATTCAAGCGATCTGAAAGATAACCTCTAATCATTAAACCTCCAACCACAGCATAGGCAAAAAGTACAAGATTGAGCGCGTATTGGCCCGAATCGTAGGTTCTTACCATCATAAAAAAGATTGCACCCAAAATACCCACGACGAGGGGTGTTAAACAAATAGCAATGAGTCCAAAAACAAAGTGACGTAAATTCATTTGTTTAAAAATCCAGACAATTAAAGCCAACCAAAAAACAACGCCAATTGTAATTCTCCAAAACCATAAATCACTGTCAAATCTCCACCCTCCGCCAACATGAACTTCATACAAACGGTTAATTTTTGAGGACACAGATGAATTCCATGAGTCGTAATAATATTCATCCTCATAATTTCCGCCATATACCGCGTGACCGTCCAAGCGTTCGCTTAAAATTTCTTCGGGGGATAGAGTAATCTCGTTTTTTGTGTATTTATTGTATGCCTTACTGTAATTTTCAATGCGCATGAGTACTTCTCGGCGCGATAAATTCACTTGCCTCTCTTCAATTTCGAAACCTTTCGCATCTTCTGTAAACGGCCTCCAAAAATTGATAAAATTAGATTCTTGAAATGTATAAGTTCCATTGGATTCCTCGCTAATTTCATCATAACCGTCTATGATTCCATTCCCTAAATTAAGCGCATTTACATCCTCTTTAAGTTCATCATAACCGACCGAAAAACTTATTTTTTGGTTGTTGGAAATCGGAATAACCATGAGGAAAAGGAAAGCCACAAAGAAGACGGAAGCATACAAGTGGAGATTCAAATATTCTTGAAGAATGGAAACCTTTCCGCCGCTTTTAAGCACATTGTAGCGCGATTGAAAAATGAACCAATACACCAAATAGATAATCACAGGGATCACCATAAAAATAATAAAATCTTCTCCATCTGGAAGGGACTCTTTTGGATTCCATCCGCCCATTACATTGAACAAATACATGAGAAGCACGATTGAAAGTCCAATCGGTAAAAAAATGTGAACACGTGTAATCCAAACGGATGGGAAGTGTCTCAACAAATAGGCATCTATATTTTTTAAAAAATTCACGTGATCTGATTTTAAGCGTTAAATAAACGGCGTGTAGATGAACTGATATTTCGGAAATAAAGAACCGTTCCACCGGCACCTATTACTTTTTCTAAAAATTGCTCGGCCGAAAAATCCAAAGCAACTTTGATGTGAGCCGTTTTACCAGAATAGATAATGGATTCATTTTCTCTGAGACAAGCTTTTAACTGTTCGGGACTCAGGTCGGTTTGAAGTTCAAACTCGTTCCATTCCCGCTCTTCTCCAATTTTATCTACATCTCCGGCGTATATCATTCGACCCTTTTTGAG
>Ga0222668_1000081_pt1:0-27500 | contig 68548 bp, 55 predicted proteins | sample AntAcemetagen728_FD_179823 | JGI IMG/M metagenome (GOLD analysis project Ga0222668, IMG submission 179823) | Saline water microbial communities from Ace Lake, Antarctica - #728 | ecosystem: Environmental > Aquatic > Non-marine Saline and Alkaline > Saline | place: Antarctica: Ace Lake...
GCATCCTGGATGCGACCCGCATTTTTTAATGATCATTAATAATTTGATGAATTTCCAATCAACATCCTATCCCGCAGCGTGCAGACAAATAATGCCCAGACCACACGCTATTCATTCTTTCAGTAGCAGGAGTACTGGCTAAAATCTGTAATTTTCGACAATCGCAGCTTTTAGCTTCGGAACTGAAAAACAGTGATTTTTCCCTCATGTGATTCCACTGTTCTGGCGGAAATATTTCTATATCGTTCCAGTTGATTTTTTTCGCACTTGACAAAGTAAAATAAATATAATAATGGGAATATTATGAACTATATCTTTCTGTACAAAAGCAGAAAAAGTTCTCCCTGATTGTTGATGAAATTCCACGATTAAACATTGACGTTGGGCTTTTATTGTTTGTAAAAAATCGTTTAGAAATTTGGAATAAATTGCACAAATAAACTACGAGGACCCAATTGTGTTATTAGCTGATTCAATTCACACCGAATCCCCTGAAAAACTTGAAAATTTGACCGAAGCCCCCTTCACCGTTTTTCTGTCTCTGGACGATGATGAAGAAAACATTGGCTTCGATGAACTGGAAGACATCGACGATGATGAACTCGATGACGATGATGATTTCGATGATGACTTCGAAGATGAAGAAGAAGAAGAAGAAGATGATGATGAAGACTTTGGTGATGAGGAAGATGACGACTTGGATGACGAAGGCTTCGATGACGATGATGATTTTTAAAGAATCGTTCTTCCCAAAAGCAAACCGAAGCGTCATTGACTAGACTTAAAGACGTGCCCCCGCTTTAATATTTCCCTGTCAGTTTCATCTCACTTGCTCTCCTGTCAGCCATCTAAAGCATTTTCAGTGGAACCGTACTGATCTATGATTGGTTCGAATGACTCTGAAAGCACCAGAACAGCCCCGAATTCAGGCTAAGTATTTGTAATTTCAACCACCTCCTGACTTCTACAATTGAAAAGTAACATCGCATGCAGGGATTGGTCGAAAAAATCAACGATGCTATTGAGTATCTTAAGCCACAAATTCAAGACTCTCCAAAAATCGGCTTGATTCTGGGGACCGGTTTAGGCGACTTCAGTCAACAGATCAAACAAGATGCCTCAATCGCCTACAAAACGATTCCCCACTTCCCCGACTCGACGGTGGAATCACACGCGGGACAGTTGGTTTTCGGAACTCTCAACGAAATTCCGATTGTTGCGATGGAAGGCCGATTCCATTTCTATGAAGGCTACTCGATGAAAGAAGTCACCTTCCCAGTGAGGGTGATGCAAGCACTCGGTGTTAATACGTTGATCATCACGAATGCATCAGGAGGCATGAATCCTCAGTATCAATTGTCTGACATTATGATCATTGAAGACCAGATTAATTTAATGGGAGATAATCCCTTAAGAGGTATCAACGACGATCGCCTGGGCATTCGCTTTCCTGACATGAGCGCCCCATACGACCGAGACTTGATCAAGTTGGCTGAACAAAAGGCGCTGGAACTTCAGATCCGGACGCAAACCGGAGTTTTTGTTGCCGTTACCGGACCGAATCTGGAAACTCGGGCCGAATACCGCATGCTGCGGCAGATGGGTGCTGACTGCGTAGGGATGTCGACCGTCCCTGAATGTATTGTCGCGAACCATGCATCCATGAAGGTTTTAGGGCTGTCTGTCGTGACAGATTTATGCCTGCCTGACGCTTTAGAACCCGCCGACATCAGTAAAATCCTGAAAGTTGCAGCAGAGGGTGGCCAGAAACTGGCACGCCTGATTCCCAAATTGATCGAGCATCTCGGATAGCTGTGAGCCTTGTTTCACAAACAAATGCGTTCACACCAGAGTGCAGTTATGATTGAGAATCGGCATAGTAAGCGAGATACCATTCTACAAATCGATCAATCCCCTGTTCGATGGAAGTGGATGGTGAAAAGTGGATCGCCTGTTGCAATTCTGAGATGTCTGCATAAGTTTCGAGCACATCCCCGGGTTGCATCGGATAATTTTCACGGATTGCCGACTTCCCGATGCGTTGCTCAATTACGTCAATGAGTTGAGAGATACCAACGGGCTGATGATTTCCGATATTATAGAGCCTGTAAGGAGCTTCTGTCAGATTCTCTTGATTCTCAATCAGTGCTGCTGAGGAGATCTCAGCGCGCTGAGGAATATCGCCTAGCACACCAAGTACGCCAGCCACGATATCATCAACATAAGTAAAATCACGCTTCATATTTCCGTGATTAAAAACATTGATGGGTGTGCCTTCCAGGATTGCCTTGGTAAAGAGAAAGACAGCCATGTCAGGGCGTCCCCAAGGACCGTAAACGGTAAAAAAACGCAGTCCCGTTGTTGGCAAATCGTAAAGATGACTATAACTGTGCGCGATTAGCTCGTCAGCCCGCTTTGTGGCGGCATAAAGGCTGACGGGGTGATCCACACGATCCTGAGTGGAATAGGGAATTTTTCGATTCGCACCATAGACGGAACTCGAAGACGCATAGATGACATGAGCGACCTGATTGATTCGGCTCTGCTCCAGTACATTCACAAAACCTAATACATTGCTTTGTACATACTCCAGTGGTTTCAGTAATGAATTGCGCACTCCGACTTCTGCCGCCAGATGCACCACTTTTTCAAATGGCGTCTGGTTGAAAAGCCGCGCCATTGATTCGGCATCAGTAATATCTATCTCAAGAAACTGAAATGCCGTTTCTTGCTGTAATTGCTGGAGGCGGTCTCGTTTTAGCTGTACATCATAATGACTGTTGAGATTATCGATCCCCGTGACTTGATGTCCTTGAGACAGCAACTGCGACGCGACGTGAAAACCGATAAAACCCGCAGCACCCGTCACCAAAATATGGCTCATGATGTTTCCTGTTTCTTAAGATTCTCATAATAAGAAACAGTCTTTGCCAATCCATCTTTTAGGGAAACCCGAGGTTCCCAGTTCAAAATGGTCCGTGCTTTTGTAATATCAGGACAGCGTTGTTTGGGGTCATCTGTTGGAAGAGGGCGATACTCCAGTTGCGAGTTCGAATTGACAGTCTGCAGAACCGCTTCCGCCAGTTCAAACATGCTGTTCTCGACAGGGTTCCCCAAGTTGACAGGACCGGTTGTCTCATCCTGTGCCATCATTTTCAGGAAGCCTTCGATCAGATCATCAACATAACAGAATGAGCGGGTCTGCAATCCATCGCCATAAATCGTCAACGGCTGCCCCTGCAAAGCTTGATTGATGAAATTCGAAATCACGCGGCCATCATTAGGATCCATTCGCGGCCCATAAGTATTGAAGATTCTGACAATTCGAATCGGCACCTCATGTGCCTGATGGTAATTCATACACAATGACTCAGCGATGCGTTTCCCTTCGTCATAACAGCTGCGCGGGCCGATAGGATTGACGTGCCCCCAATATTCTTCCACTTGAGGATGCACTTCAGGATCGCCGTAAACTTCGGAAGTAGAAGCGTGTAACACTTTGGCTCGGCAACGTTTGGCCAATCCCAGGATGTTAACCATTCCAACAGTCGAAGTTTTGATGGTTTTAATTGGATTATACTGATAGGCCACCGGGGAAGCAGGACAGGCCAGGTTATAAATTTCATTCACTTCCATATGGACAGGATGTACAATATCGTGCCTCATCAATTCAAATCGAGGGTGCCCGATCAAATGAGCGATATTCTGCTTATTGCCTGTGAAGAAATTATCGAGGCAAATCACATTCTTCCCTTGCTCCACCAGTCGATCACAAAGGTGGCTTCCCAGAAACCCGGCTCCACCTGTCACTAAAACAGAGTTCATCAGTTGTGCTTAATCCTTTGCGTATCGATACTTTTTTCTCTAATGGTTGAGTAATCCATTAGTCTTTAATATTGGTCAGAACGCTCTTAGTCTACAGCAAGACTACACAAATAGCGAGAAAAAGAAGGCTGTCCAGAGCCGCAATTTACCATGAAACGTTTTAACGTTTTTTTGATTTCAAAGAAATTTAACGGTAGAAATGGTTTTTGAATAACTCCAAACCGGAATTTTTACTCATTTGCACAGCTAGAAATCTGATACCTTACTGCTGGCATGGGGGAACTTCGTTTTTCATTCTGTACGATTCACCAGGCATTTCTTTCAGCCCTGTGATTCAATGAGACTTCATTGATTGCCTCATAGAGCAACTGCTTGTCCTGTTCGATTTCGAAGTCTGACCGCTTCAGCAACTTTGAATAAACACTGCTGACCTTCTGCAGCTCCAGGGGGAGATTAATTCTGGCCTGTAATTCAGCTAAACTTGTCGCAAGCTGGTGAAACGACCGTGATAGAATAACCCATTCGGACCCGAGTCTGGCATGCTCGCTCAACACTAGCTCTCCCGAAACCAACCCTTGATCCATCGTCGAAATTCCCCCTATCCCAAAAGGGAGATTCGCATTTCGACAAATCTGGGCCATTTCTTCTACCATGCCATTAGACATCAACTCAAACATGAAATTGAGGTCTAAATCAAGATGCAAATCGTTTAACCCAATATGAATCTGGTTCACACCGGGAATTTGAACAATTTGAGATAGATTCGTCATTGCCTCGACAGTCTCGACTAATAAGACAATTTTGGCACGATGGTTGACATGTTTACAAAACCAATCGACTTCCTCGACAGTCCGAAACATAGGCAGCATTAAATAATCAGCTCCCTGATCTAATACTTTTTCAATTTCTTCAGAAGAACCGGGATTCAGTGGATTCAATCGTACCAGCACTTCTGCATGCTTCAGGACTTTTTTAACCCTCGAAATATTTTCTATTTTATGATGAGAAATAACCGTATCCCGGCCTCCTTGTCGTTCGGCTTTACCGAGCAACTCCAGGTCGATGAAAATACGATCTACCCCACATTGATCGACATATTGTGCGATTTCAGGGGAATCGGTGATATATAAGTACTTCATTATACAGACAGTTTCCTGTTGAAACGCGGCAAGTGATTCTTCAGGATCAATAAAACGGCCCCAAAACAGATTAGACCCAATATACCAGAATAAGCAACCAATAGCACAGGCTCTGAAACCAACCTGGTCATCATTGTTGAAAATGAAATCCCCAATAATGCCAACAGAATTAAAGCAGCACAATGCTTAAAATTGACTCCCTGGATAATCGACACCTTTAATTTTAAATGCAATGCAATTGTTAAACACAAAAAGTGAAACCAACTGGAAATGACAAAAGCAAGCATCACACCGGAGATTCCCATCGAGTTTCTTAACACGATTGAAAGTAACACTAAACATCCTAACGAAACGAGACTAATTTTGAAGGGAACAATGGTTTCATGTCGCGCATAAAATACATTCATTGTGAGAATTGAAAGAATCAAAGCCGGCATCGAAATAATAACAATTTGCAACAATTGGGCAGTATTGGCAACATCTGCCGCTGAAAACATGCCTCGTTCAAATAGCAGGGAAACAACCGGCACCGCAGAACCGTAAATGGCTACTGTGGCAGGAATTGAGACTAATAAAATGAATCCCGCGGCCTGACTGATGATTTTCGCTCCTTCGGCCACATTTCCTTCAGAAAAAATGCGGCTCAATCTCGGAAATATCACCATTGTCAAGATGGCACCGAATAATCCACGCGGTAATTCCACCAGTTTTTGTGCATATTCAAACAGACTGATCCCGCCCTCAAATGCTGAGGCAAAAGACCGTGACACCACAGGAAAAGCGACAACAACCCCAATTGCAGTCAGGGCTTGGAAATATTTCAGCATCAGTTCCCGGTTCATAGTAGAAAATCGCGTTAGCGAGTGAAACCCACCCTGAAACGCGCCGATCGCAAAGCAGCTTATCAACTGTGTCAGTAATCGAAATGAAACGGCCAATATAACTGCCCACACGACAGCATTGATATTTTCAGGTGTGACCCAGAAAATAATTGCCACGAGAAGAATCACATTGAAAAACAAATTTCCATATGCGGGAATGCCTGGCCTGTGATGTCCTTGCAATGCCGCTGCCGTAACAGCGGTGACAGCACTAATGGGAAATCCCAACAAAACAATCATAATCAATCTGCTGGCTTCACTAATTTGTGCAGGGGTAAATCCTGAGGCTAAAATTTGAGTCAACCACGATGAACAAACAGCCAAAACCAATGCCAGAAGACTGGAAATCGCCCCCACAACAAAAAAAGTTTGCACAATCAGTTGATTGGCGTTTTGTTCTGAAATATTCTGGCTTCTGCGATGCATTTCAGGAACCAGCACAGCCGCCATCGCCCCGCCGATTAACATCGCGTTCAAAACATCAGGAACGGATATCACCAAAATGGCCAAATCGTTCGCATGCGAAACACCCAATACCGCAGCAAGTGCCAGAATACGAAGTAATCCTGTCAATCGCCCGAGTAACATCGCGATGGCTACTAATATTGCTGCTACTGAAACGGATCGCCCTTTCATTTGGTCGAAAGCCTTCCGGAAAGCTCAAAAGGTTTCGCCAATAATGCTCTGTTCCATACAATCGATTGCATCATCTACTTTCAATCCCCCCTCAACAGTCTCTTCTTTTACATCATTGATTAAATGGTATAACGCTCAGCGTTGAAATGCTGAATATTCTTCCCAATCCACTCTGCAGTCTGCGACAAGCCTTCTTTAAACGAAACCTGGCTTTTCCAACCTGTTAACCGCTGGATTTTGGAAGTGTCCGCCAGAAGTCGATTGACTTCGCTTTTTTCCGGACGAATCCGATCTTCGTCACAAATGACGGGGACTTCGCGCCCGACCACTTCCATGAGCAATTTCGCCGTTTCTTCGATCGACCACTCTTCGCCGCTGCCAATGTTCACAACTTCGCCTTCTGCCTGCTTGCATAATGCCAGTGCAATCATTCCGGCGGCGGTATCTGTGGCAAAATTAAAATCACGAGTTGGAGTCAAGGCTCCTAATTTTAATTCGGTACAGCCTGCCTGTAACTGGCTGGCGATCGTGGGAATCACTGCCCGAGCGGTCTGTCTTGGTCCAAATGTATTAAACGGTCTGGCAGTCACGACTGGTAATTCAAATGAGAGATAAAAGCTCTCTGCCATCTTGTCAGCGCCAATTTTACTGGCAGAATAAGGCGACTGACCTACCAATGGGTGATCTTCATCAATCGGAACGCGTTGTGCTGTTCCATAAACTTCAGAAGTGGAAACATGTACGAGCCTTGTTAAGCAATCCGAATTACGGCATGCCTGTAACACATTCAAGGCACCTGTCACATTCGTATCCACATAAGAGCGTGCAGCAACATAACTATAGGGAATAGCGATCAGACTGGATAAATGAAATACGTAATCGCAGGCTTTAACAGCGCCATTGATTCGTTCGGCATCGCGGATATCCCCCTGGATGATTTCAACAGATTGCAGGACTTCACGCGAGACATCATTCAACCAACCGATCTGGTTCCATGAATTGTAATATACGAGTGCCCGAACCCTGGCGCCACTTTGTACAAGTTGCTCGACCAGATGACTTCCAATGAAACCATCCGCTCCGGTAACAAGCACCTGTTGACCAGCTAATGACTCCGACATGCTATTTTTTTCTAAAAAACAAAAGATTCCATCTAAACAGATTAAGCAGCTCTACGATGATTTAACTCAATATTCACTGCACTCTCATCAAATTCTTCCAAATCGCCCAATGTTTCTTTGACGATTTTTAATTCCGTACGTGCTTTATCAAGCTCGGCATGCGTTCCAATATCAGACCAATATTCATGGACCGGAAACACGGCGACACCAGCTCCCTGGGAAATACTCAGCTCGATTAAATCGGTCATGTTGTAGGTTTGATTCTGAGGCACTTGACTCACTGCCTCAGGTGAGATGGCATAGATTCCCGCATTACACAAAAATTGCTGCGATGGTTTCTCCTCGAGGCATACAGCATATGATCCTTCTGTTTTGATCACACCGTATGGAATTTCAACATGATAATCGATAGCAGCAACGGTCATTAACGGTTGATGCTTTGAATGAAAATCAAGCAAATACCGAAAATCAATTGAGGTAAAGACATCTCCATTCATCAACAGCAATGGACCATCAAGTGGGTCCTCAATTAAAGAGAGCGCTCCCGCAGTTCCCAATTTTTGCTGTTCACGCAAGTAGTGAATCTCAACACCATATCGGCTTCCGTTTCCCAGGTGCGATTCAATCATTTCCGCAAGATAATTGACTGCGATATAGATCTTGTTCACTCCCGCATTGGCAACTCTACGGACCTGGCGCTCAATGAGCGGCATGCCTCCGACTTCGACCAGCGGTTTAGGCAGATGCTCTGTCAGCGGTAACAACCTGCGGCCTTCGCCGCCTGCCATAATCAAGGCACTGCTAAAACCATCCGCTTTCCCGGTGCCTTTTTCTTCTGTCAAATCTGTCAGTAAAATAACATCGACGACACAATTGTTCGCGTCAACCAAAGGGAGCGATTCAAGACGGCTCTGCTGAAGCAGTTCAACAATCAAAGAGTGAGACATGCCGCTCACAGCCTTGGTTGGCTTGCGATTCATGATCGACGTTATCGGATTTTTCAGTTTGACTCCGGCAAGCAAACCACGACGGACATCGCCATCTGTCACCACTCCCTGCAAACATCTGTTTGCATTAATAATGACCGCTATCCCTTTTTGACCTGATTCGATGGCGCGGATCGCTTCCCGGACATCGGCAGATTCATTAATCAGACATTTTTCCATTGAGTCCATCCCTGGCCTGCGCTTCTTTCACAAGGTGAATACTACCTTGGTTTCAAATTTGTCCCCCCGACATCTTCACTCAGTCAAGATCGGCCTGTTTTTTATTCATTCACAGATCATAGAACTTTTTTTGAGTTGTTTGACCAATGTCACATTCTCTGAGTATGTTTACAATCCGGGGAGCTGTTTGACCATCTCCATAAGGGTTGGTTGCATTCTCCCGGAGCTTCTTAAATCCCGGAGAATACAATGTTTTAAGTGCCGAAGCTATAGCGGTTTCTGTTGGTTCACAGTCGATAACAGATTCAGACTTGATTCTTCCCGCCTGACGATTGCCTATATTGACAGTACCGATCCCAAAACCAGGGGCCTCAATAATGCCACTCGAGGAATTTCCGATCACACCATCAACATATTGCATCGCCGACAAATATCGCAATTGCCCCAGACTCACAAAAGACTTGTACCGGTTCACGTCTTTCTGAATAAATTCATCAAGCAACTGATTGATGATCCGACCGTCGGTATCTGCGTTGGATTTCGTAAAAATAATATTCGTATCTTCCTGCTGCGCCAACACATTTAGTAGCCCCTGAACCTGACTGACTGACGTGCCTTGCTCCAGAGTGACAGGATGAAAAGTACATAACAGGTTATGACGATTTAACCTCAATCCAACTGCTGTTTCAAATTCATCCTGCGACAATAATTTCAAGCGGGTCAGATTATCCAAACCAATCGCACCGACATTAAACACACGATCCGGGTTTTCCCCTAATTGGATGACTCTTTTCCGGTAGATTTCAGTGGAAGTAAAATGCAAATGGCTCATTTTGGTGATGGAATGGCGCAAGGCATCATCAAAGGCCCCTTCGGTCACCTCACCTCCATGAAGATGAGCAACAGGAATCCGGCTGATGTGCGCAGCGGACACCGCGCTGAAGATTTCATATCTGTCCCCTAACACAATGATCAGATCCGGCTGAAGACGGGCATAAGCTTCAGAAAAACTAATCAGCCCCAACCCCATTGATTTGCAAATGCCGATCGGGGAATCAGAACTCATTACCACTTCTACCTTCTCGTCAATCTGATACCCGTCGGCTTCGATCTCTTGATAGGTGAGACCAAATTCGGGCGATAGATGAGAACCTGTGACAAGCAGTTGAAGTGTGAATGCTGCTTCGGAAAGCAGCTCTTCTATCAGAGGTCTCAGTAACCCATATTCTGCGCGTGAACCGGTTACCAGACAGACAGTTTTCTTCATAAATCAATGATTTCGTCTTCAAGAAAATCCCGCCGGGCAATCTGATTGATTACCTGATCCCAGTTCATGGGGCTGATGCCTGTTCCAGGACGTTTCACACAGAGATTTTGTTCCGTGAATGACTCTCCCTGTTTGATAAACTGTGCTGCAATGATACTTTTACGCACGATCGGTTTGTTTTTTGATTCAGAAAAAGACGGCTTCTTGATCGGGCTCCCTAACGACTTTTCTGTATTTCTGATTCCCCGAACCAACATCATTAATTCATCCGGCTCCAGTGAAGCAGCATGATCGGGGCCCTCCATATTCTTGTCGAGTGTAAAATGTTTCTCGATCACAGTGGCCCCCAATGCAGTCGCAGCAATAGAAACTTCAATTCCCAATGTATGATCTGAATAGCCGATATTCACGCCAAACGCATGCTTAATCGTTAACATGGCACGCAGATTCACATCCTGAATCGGCGTAGGATATTCTGTATTGCAGTGCAAGACTGTGATCTTTTGACGATCGACTCCATTGTCAGTCAAAATATCCAAAGCATCTTCAATCTCTCCCAAATCGGCCATTCCGGTTGAGAGAATGACTTTACCAAACGTTCTACCTATTTTTTTTAAATAGGGGTAATTGGTAATCTCGCCTGAAGGAACCTTAATCATTTCCAGGCCGAGAGATTTGAGGAGCTCGATACTTTCCAGATCAAACGGAGTTGAAATAAATACGATCCCCGCCTGCCGACAATAATCAAATAGCTCCCGATGAGCGTCCCGATTGATTTCCAACTTCTTTAACAGACTGAACTGAGTCGCTACTTCACCATTTTCTGCATTATTTTTCATCTGATATTCGGCTTGGGGAGCAGACTTACAAACGAGTTGTTCCGTTTTGAATGTTTGGAACTTAATCGCATCCGCGCCGGCTTCCACGGCTGCGTCAATCAATTTCTTCGCTGTTTCCACATCCCCATTGTGATTGACTCCTGCCTCAGCAATTATAAAAACGCTCATCTTGCTGGCACTCCTTTGACCAAAGCTCCATCTGCTACATCCTGTATGACAACAGCACCGGCTGCTATTACTGCATGCTCTCCAATTTTTACGCCCTGAATCACAACTGCCCCCGCGCCGAGAAAGGAATTGTCTCCCACAGTCACCCCTCCGCTAAGAACGACGCCCGGAGAAACAAAAACCTGATTCCCAATGTGACAATCATGATCCACTTGAGCCCCGGTATTGATCACAGTCCCTTCACCAATTCTCGTATCGGTCTGAATGATCGCACCTGCCATAATCTGCACTCCTTCAGATAATGTCACAGCGGCTGAAACAATGGCCCGAGGGTGAACAAGTGCGGGTATCTTGAAACCCGATTTCTGACTCTGATCGAATAAACTTTTCCTCAGTAAATTACTTTTAACACTGCCTACTGCAATTGCGACATTTGGTATGCCCTGATCCCGCAGTTTTGGTAATGCGGCATCCGATCCCAGGACAGGGAATCCCTTCACTCGCATGCCTGCTTCCAATTCAGGATCGAGTATTCCGGCTATTTGATAACTACCGCTCTCTGTAATTAAATCGATCAGGACCCTTGCATGTCCGCCACCGCCTATCAAAATAATTGAATTCAACAGTTCATTCATGACTGATTAAAATACGTCTTAATACGATCGACAACAAATCTGATATCATCAGCGGTTAACTGAACACTGGAAGGAATCGAGATACATCTTGCATAAGCAGATTCGGTCTCTTCCATCGCATACACCTGACATTCTTGAAACATCGACAAGGTGTGCATCAACTTCCACGCCGGGCGCACCTGAATGTTTTGAGAAAGCAAATATTCCATGAGCGGTTTTCGGTCTGCCGCTGGAACCAGTAAGGTACAAAGCCAGAAATTACTTTTGGCCCAAGGCTCCTCCCAAGCCAGTTCCACCTGAGGGATCTCTGAAATCAATTGACGATAAAGGATCGCATTTTTTCTTTTGATTTCCAGAAAAGAATCTAGTTGCTCCAGTTGAGCCACTCCTACTGCGGCTTGGATATTCGTCAGTCGATAATTGTAACCGACTTCATCATGCTCATATTCGAATGGTTTTTTGTTTGCCTGCGTACTTAAATGCCGTATTCGATTTGCCAGCGATTCCTGATTGGTTGTGACCATGCCTCCGCCGCCACAAGTAATGATTTTATTTCCGTTAAAAGAAAAACAACCGACAGTAGACAAAGAGCCGGTCTTTGTTCCCCGGTATTCAGATCCCAGACTCTCTGAAGCATCTTCAATGACCGGCAGACGATACTGATCTGCAATTTCATTTAAAGGTGCCATATCTACCGGATGACCAAAAATATGCACCGGCAAAATGGCACTCACTTTTCGACCGGTCCGTCGATTTCGAAGTTCCCCCTGCTGATAAACGCATTTTTGAGTCAAATATTCGCTTACTTTTTGAGCGTCCAGTCCCAACGTGCTGGAATCTGATCCGATGAAGACCGGGGAAGCACCACAGTAGCGAATGGCATTGATCGGAGCGATAAAAGTAAATGAAGGTGCAAGCACATCATCGCCTGGTTGCACTCCGCAGGCAAGCAGACTCAGATGAAGAGCCGCCGTCCCGTTTACGGTTGCCACCCCATATTCTGTCCCCACGTATTCACTGACGCGCTGCTCAAACTGATCAACGAACGATCCCACAGAAGAAACCCACCCCGAATCGAGGCACTCCTTCACATATTTCCATTCATTCCCGGAAATATTTGGTATCGATAAAGGAATCTGTTCGCGCATTATTTGCACAATTCAAATTAAGAAAAAGTGGAATCACTCCAGTGATCTATCGCTAAGCTGCCTTACGACGGGAAGTGGAACGGATTTGATTTTCCATCAACAAACTGGCAACTAAGAATTCCCATTCGGTGTCGATTTCCCAGGACCGCTCTGTCGGCATCTTATATCCATACGTTTCCTGATATGGACGAAATGTTTTATCTACTTTGAATGAATCCGTTCGAAGCACATAAAGCGCTCCGTTAAAGGCATACACATCCGTTAAGACTTGCCGGCGAAGGGCAGACTCGTCCTGCTCAGGCATAATCTCCAACAGCAATCCCTCTTCATTCATGCTGCGCATGCAGACGGGATGACTCGGTGCTTCCATCATTCCAATCACAGCTTTTGCATTTTTTTCTCGAGCAAACCTGAGAGCCCCATCGATATCGTCTGCAATGCGAAAAGGAGAAGTCGGCTGGAGTAATACTACATGCTCCGTATCGTACTGCTCATGCTCGGCAAGCCACTCAATCGCATGTAACACAACGTCGACATGGCTTGAAGCATCTAAAGCCAGTTCGAGGGGGCGAATAAAAGGAACTTCGGCACCAAACCGACGAGAGATTGCCGCGATCTCCCTGTCATCTGTTGAAACGATGACCCGATCTAATTCCTGGCTCTGTAATGCCGCCTCGATCGTCCAGGCAATGAGCGGCTTTCCGGCCAATTCTTGTATATTTTTTCGAGGTACTCCTTTTGAGCCACCTCGTGCAGTGATCAATCCAACGACGCCGGCCATCCATGGCCCCTTTCTTCATTATCTCTACTTCGCTCGTGAGAGAAATTTCAGTTTAAAAATCAGAAATTCATAGTCAAAAATATCTCAGGCAATTCGAGCCGATGATGTTAAATCAAATGGTTTCTTGTGTAAAGGTGAAATCAAACCAAACCACGTAAACAACCTCTTCTCACTTTTTCACACATTCATTTTTCCAGAATACGAGTCAGGCAGCACTTTGAGAAACAGCCTGGCCCTCGTCATCGGCAGAAGAATCCTGCAGTGTCGGCATCTGCTTCTCCGCTGTATGAGCAATCCCCCCAGCCAGAGAGAGCCCCATCAGAAAACCAAATAAACTGCCTTCCGTTGTATCCAACATCAGTGAATTAACCATAGATACGATAAGATAAACGGCGAGTACTGCCTGCCCAAGTCCCTGATCCAGGCCTGTCATCAACCGCGTGGCCCGCCAGGCAATCCAAAAGAAAGATAAAAAGAGGAAAACGCCAATCGTCCCGTTTTGCACTAGCAGCATCACATATTCGTTGTGGGGATTCTCAGTGACCATTTGGCCCTTTTTCCGCATCAGTTGACGATACTCAGAAGCAAAACTACCCGTACCAGATCCCAGCAACGGATCGGATTTGGCTATCTCCAAACCATTTCGATAGAACTCCAGTCGTAGATCAACACCGCTACTACCGTTTCGAGAAACCCGGTATTCTTTAACTTGCTTAATACATAGATCAATTCGCTGTTGGAAGACTCCTGAAAACTGATAGGCAAGCAATCCAACCAAAACAACCGACACAACAGCAGGAATGATGCCTTTGTAACCCATTTTCTGGTACATCAAAACGCAAATCAGAATCCCGAGTGCCAGATATCCGGAGCGTCCGGGCACGATTGCGAGAATATTGTATGTTGCAACAATGGCTAATATCAAATAGGGCCAACGTTTCCTCGGGCTTTCCAGAAACCTCCAGGCTAAGAGATAAACCAGAAAAGCCATCAGAATATTTTGTGTGATACGGTTTTTAAAAATAGCACAATCGAGTAGACGAACTGGACCTTCGATTGGTATCAACCAACATACCATTGAACCGATTAATGTCATCACCATGGCAAGTTCAAACATCTGAATGCCACGCCGACGCGCTTGGGGATCGAGAAAAAAAGTGAGATAGATGGGAATCAGAAGAAATTGACGATATTTGAACAAATTCCTGGTAGCAATCGGCAATGCTTCCGGTGTGTAGAGCAAGCCCATCGCAAGAAACCCAAAAAAAACCAGTGAAGCAGTCGCAACCCGGTATTTTTTCAGCAACTCTAACGTGACTAAACACTGCCCTGAAACAAACCAGCAGATCAGAACCCCGATGCTCAACACTGATGTCAGGCTTGTTGAAACAGGAATTGCGAATCCCGTTGCGATCGAAAGCAACACTCCAATCTGGCAAACTCGCTCTTGGAAAAACGACCGATTCGAATCTCTTAAAAATTCGGCACCGGTTCGCTCTAAATTACCCTCAAAAACGTGCATGGGTCATATCCAGGGAGGCAGTTTTAACTTAATTGTTTTGGAAATACAAAAGAACCGTGTGTCTTACACCTGGAGAATAATGCCAGACACATAATAAAGGCATCAATAACACGATTTTTGATCTAATGCGATACTAATTTTTCTCGGAAACCAACCCTGAATACAGGGTAACAACACGATCTGCCCCACTAATTCTCCGCCCCTCCCTGATGCAAGCAACCAGCAATCATTTTTCCATAAGCCCTTTTTTCAAAAAGATTTAGACTGTCGCCCACCTGAAAGCCACTCACAAACAATCACCCAAAAAGACTTTCCACGCTGTTTTACACTGAACTTAGGGACCGTTTGTGCCGAATTAGACAGATATCAATTTATTGATATAAGCATTGAATACTTAAGGGCCCTCACCTCAGCAGCTTGAGATTCTCTCTCTATCCTCTCTAAACCGCCACCCATTTACATAACGCCTCAGGCAGGGGGACACTCTGCGCCTGTTCAGATCTTAAGTCCAGAAATTCGTTAATTACATTTCCCAGTTCACTCAGTCGCGATCCTTCAATTTAGAATTAAGAGAGGCAAGCGATGACTCTCCAGCCGACCAGCCGGTTCTATCAAACACTTTATTTCGCAGCCGTCATTACCTATCTGGTGCTGATTCTCTTTGGCGCGAAAGAGTTTCACATCTGGGCTCAAATCGAAAGTTTGCGCGATGCAGGTGTAGCGCTTAACTTTGAAACGGTTTACGCGCATCCACATGGGATGCGGTACATGCTGGTGTCTCCGGTCTATCTGATCGCAGATCTGCTACACGTAGCTCCCAATCAGATTTTTTCGGTCGTTGTTGTTATGATGTGCGCGATTATCTCTGTATCGCTTGCCAATGCCATTGCACTTTTTCAAAAAGTGAAGGATATCTGGGCAATCCGATTTTTCATTTTTCTATTTTTTGCATCGTTGTCTTTATTCATGAATGGCCGATTGATTTTCGGTTTTGCCGCCTATTCACTGATGATTTACAGTGTTTTTCTGTTCGGTAAAGAATCAGCAGACAATAAAAATTATTTCTGCGCCTCTTGCCTGACTTCGCTGGCAATTCTATTTTCCTCAATCAGTAGTGGGGTCGCAATTTCGTTTTTTATTATCTCCTTGTCTCCCATGTTCGTTTTACTGGTGAGTTCCTTCAGAAAGAGAGTCCGAACCAAATTCTATATTGCGATCTACACAATCGGTTTATTCCTGCTCTATACGCCGATCATTTACGATCTGGTCAACAAGAATCTCGCCTTCTTTGGAGAAGGTTACGCTGCCATACTTTCGATGACACAACATGGAACATTGAATGGATTTCACTGAGTTTTTTGAATCCCTCTTCAATCGAAACAAACAGGCAGACCTGCCCCCCAAAGCAGGACCTTACTTTGTTTTTAAAATGTTATCCCTCGGATTTACATTTTTGTTGCTCTGTTTTATTTCTGTCTACCGAAAAAACATCATCCGTACCCCACACCTGTTATTCACAGTCTATTGCATGACATTGATTATGTGCTTGTCTGTTTTTGCTTATTCCATCTTGATGATGGCATTTATTCCGGCCATCGTGATGCTTTTATTCCTGACGAGTCGGTCCAACATCGTGGGAAAGTATTTTTTTGAAGGATATCAAGCTTCCATTCCCAATAAGTGATCACGCGAAATTCGACACAAGCTTAATTGGTGCCCTCACAGGCTAACACCTTTTGGATCGTCTTGAAAACGATCCCCAGATCGAATCGCAGGCTGCATTTTTCAACATACGCGAGGTCATATTCGATGACCGCTGTTTGAGAGAGCTGACTTCTGCCTGAAACCTGGGCCAGGCCTGAAACTCCGGGCCGCACGCTTGCCCGTTTCTGCCGACTGCATGGGGAGGCGTCAGCCAGTTCAAACCCGATATAGGGCCGAGGGCCGATCATGCTCATCTCTCCCCGAAAAATATTGATTAATTGTGGAATCTCATCCAAGCTCGTTTTTCGAATGAACTTCCCAATTTTTGTAATTCTGGCATCATTTGTCGTGGTAAACTGAGGACCTGTGGCTTCGGAATCAGTTCTCATTGACCTGAATTTTAAGATCACAAACGGCTTTTCTTTTCTCCCCAGTCGTTCCTGCCTAAAAAATATCGGACCAGGTGATGTTCTCTTAATGATCAACGCAATCACCAGAAAAACGGGAGACAGGATCACTAACGCCAGGCTACTCGCTAATAAATCGAACGGGCGTTTCAGAAAATATCCTGTTTGAGCAGTAAACTCAGGGGGACTTTGATTCGCTCCGATCAATTGGGGATCAAAGTGCGGTCCCCCCTGTTTAGTAGTTTGAGTCTGGTTTGATTTTTGCGACAGGTTCAAGTCGTCCATGATAGTCACTCATACAAATCGAATTGATTGAAAATAGATTTCTCGTGTCAGGCTGCTTTTCGGGCTGTTGTCCCAATTTCAACGGAACTATTGATTCCCAACTCTGAATAAGTGGGTGCATGCTCAAAAGTTTCATCAATAAACGTGCGCTGCCATAATTCGCATGCCAGGAGCGCACGGATCGCGCGCGTATGATTTATTTTGTTTGATTGATGTTCCTGAATCATCTGACGCACGCGCTCAGGTTCAAAGAAACCTCTCTCCATCGATCTCGGCGACAGCAGCACTTCGTTGACAAAGGGAGATAATTCACGTTTAAACCATTCCCCAATCGGAACTGTAAACATTTGCTTTTTGCGGTAAATGATATTGGAGGGGAGAATTTTCTCACATGCTTTTTTCAAAATCGATTTCGTGACACCATTTCGAAGTTTGAGGGCGCCTGGAATACGAAATGCCAAATCGACCATACGATAATCTAAATACGGTGCACGTGGCTCAAGCGACACAGCCATTGCCATTTTATCGGGTTTCACCAGATTGTTGCCCGGCAATAACAGCCTGGTATCAAGCGCTAACGCCTGATTAATCGGATCTAAATGCCGAAACTCTTTCAGATGAGAAGCAGCAAAACGAGAAGCATCGCATTCTCCCAGTTTGTTTTTCGCTTCCGCAGAGTACAGTGCCTGCTTGGCCGCCGGCTGTAATAAGCTGATGGCGTTAATATAGGCCGCTTCAATTTGCTCGCGTGGCAGGGTTAAATCCTGATTCGCAAAAAAGTTGCGGTGCACATCATAGCCTGCAAATAACTCGTCTCCTCCATCCCCGGTCAAAACCACTTTCACGGCTTTTCTGGCGAGATGACTGACCCAATACGTCGGCATGAAAGAGACATCGCCATGCGGCTGGTCATTGTGATAGACGGTTAACGGCCAGGTCGCGGTTAGATTAGGATTCAACACTTCGCACGTATGTCTGGTTTGAAATCGATCTGCTACTTCCTGGGCATATTGAGATTCATCAAATCGAGGATCTTCAAATCCGATACAAAATGTTTGCACGGGATGTGGTAATTCCTGACTCATCAGAGAAACAACGGACGAACTATCCAAGCCGCCCGACAGGAAGGCCCCTAAGGGAACATCGGCCCGTAATCGAACTTTGACAGCGGCTTGCAACGTATCGATAATTTCTTCGCACCAGGAATCCTCAGTCTGGCATTCGACAGGCTTTTCCGCCAGATTCCACCAGCGCCTGACCGAAGTACCTTGCGGACTGATCCTCAGCAGATGTCCTGGCATCAGATGGTTTATATTTTTAAAAAGCGTCACCGGCGGGGGCACGAAATTATAACTGAGATAAGCATCAAAGCCCTCCCAGTTCATTTCCGCATTCACGCCCATTGCGAACAGAGATTTGATCTCGGAAGCAAACAGGAATCGCTTTCCATCATCGTACACATACAGCGGTTTTTGCCCGATACGATCACGGTAAAGGAGAAGTGATTGTTTCCGCCGATCAATGATGGCAATCGAAAACATGCCATTGAGTTGTTTAACAAAGTCTTCACCATCGCGTTCATAGAGCCGTAAAATCACTTCGGTATCACAGTGCGTACGGCAAGCAAGTCCCTTTGCCAATTCCTTGAAGTTATAGATTTCCCCATTTTGAACGACGATAATTTGCCGATCATCAGAAAACATGGGTTGGTGACCACCAGAAATATCTAAAATAGACAGACGCTGATTTCCCACCAGCATCCCGTCAGCCTCGAAGAAGCCTCGATCATCGGGTCCCCGATGGACCATTCTCTGGCAAGCCTGCTCTGCTAGATCTGTTCCAAATGGGCGTTTCTCACGATCATACCCACCAATAATCCCACACATTACGGTTCCTTCCGTCAGATTTGAACAATCACGTTCACGTCCCCACAGCGCGATACCAGTGCTGTTGTCGCCTTCGCAACTTCTTCATCACACTTTTGATGAAATCGTTTGCAGGCGTTCCACCCTATTCATTCCATTAACTCGTTCGAAAATTGAATTTGGGTATTTTCAACATTGTCAGGTAATTTAGGAAGGTCAATTTTTGACTTCAGAGCAAATTAATCTGCTGCTTTCCCAAAAAATGAGCAAAATGAGTTCATGACGCTATCTAATATCCTCATGTCCACCCCAGAAAGCGTTTCTGATACAACCTATTCCCTCAGCGATAAGCTCCAGCACTCAAAAGGTACTTTGCCAAATATTTCATCTTGACAGATTCAGAGGTTTTCCAGTTAATCCACGCAGATTTCACCGGAATCATCCCCTATTCTGATTTTAATTTATTTTGTCTGAATCGCAAATGACACTTACAAACACAAAACAAAAACGCATCCTGACGGTCTGCTATGGAGGCGGCCATGTCCTGATGCTGATTCCGGTTCTCAAACACCTGAAATCGCTGGGGTATGAAATCCATGTTCTCGGACTGACCACCGCAGCGGCTCCGTTAAGAAAAGCAGGTTTCTCGCCCATTGGATTTCGAGACATTCTCCGGCCCGAAGAAACACGTGCCATTGAACACGGCAAACGTCTCTCTGCAGAAATGCATCAAGGGTCTAAAGTGAATTCCCTGGCAGAATCCATTGCCTATCTAGGCCTGTCTTACGCTGACCTGGAAGACCAACTGGGCGTTGAGGAAGCAAATCATGCTTTTCAGCAAAAAGGGAGGCAAGCTTTTTTGCCCCTTAACCCGATTCGCCGCATCTTTGATCAGATTCAACCCGATGTACTCTTAACGACCAATTCCCCGAGAGCCGAACTCGCGTCGATTCGTGTCGCTGCGGAACGCGGGATTCCCTCGGTGGGGGTACTCGATCTATTTGGGCTTCAACCATATAACGATATTCCCGCAGACTTTGTGTGCGTTCCATTTAAACAGGCCGTATCAATCCTTGTCGATCGAGGACTGAATCAAGACGATCTGACTGTGACTGGTAACCCGAATTTTGACTGGGTGAATGAAGTCTCTGACCTGGAAAGTCAGGCGTCGTCCTGGCGAAAACAAAACCAGGTTCAACCGGAAGATGTTCTGGCACTCTATGCGATGAAACCGAACTGGGACGAACATGAAGAAATGATCGTCAAAAGTTTAGAACATGTGTTGCGAGATAATCCATCACTAAAAATCACGGTAAGACCGCACCCCAATAGCGATAATCGTATCGCAGAACGTACACTGCTGCGGTTAGGCAAGGCGGCGTTTTTGAATGAAAACACACCGCTTCCCCTGGCAGTGGCAGCCTGTGATGCACTCATCACCCACAAATCTACGGTTTCAGTTGAAGCAGCATTACTCGGCAGGCAAGTCGCTTTGTTTCACTCAAATCACGATTACCCGACCCACGGCATTCCCTTACATTTATTTAACTGGGGCACGTTCTCGATTTCCGTTGAAGAAGGGATCGAGGCGTTATCTCAACTGAAAAAAGAATCCAGTGAAACACAGAACCAACGCGGCGCTGAAGTTCGCAAAGCCTGGAACTGTGATGGCCAGGCGCATATTCGTATCGCAGATGTTGTGATTCAGGCTTTACAGACTGAGAAACAAGATAAAGTCGCTTAAAAACAACCTGGTCTGCCTACAGAATTGAAACACGCGATTTCGAATGCGATGAATCGAAACAGAGCCACTAGATGATTGAAGGTATCACTTGAAAACAGCAAATGAACGCCCCCATGGAATTATGTTTCATCATTTTTATGATGAGAAACATATCAAAGGGCAAGGTGCGATTTCTCAGGACGAGCTTGCGCAGATTATAGAGTATTATCAACGCCAGCATTGCATTTTACCCGCCTTGGAATGGCTGGATAAAGCGTCTCAAGGCAAACTGGCGAACAACGAGGTCTGCCTGACTTTTGATGACGCGCTCCTCTGCCAGTATGAGGTCGCGTTGCCTGTGCTGGAACATTTCGGCTTGAGTGCGTTCTGGTTTGTGTATTCATCAGTCATTACGGGTGGTACTGAAAAACTCGAAATCTATCGAAAGTTCAGAACCGTATTCTTCGATCACATAGACGACTTTTATCAAAGCTTCTTTAGCACGGTCAAATCCTCGTCCTATCATCGAGCCGTTGAAAATGCGTTCAAAAACTTTTCGGCAGATCAATATCTCAGTCAATTTCCTTTTTATACTGACGCAGATAAACGTTTCCGATTTGCACGAGATAAAGCACTCGGAGTCGAAGCATACAATGAAATCCTGAACCGCATGATGCAAGACCAGAACATTGATCTCCAGGAATTCACGCACGATCTGTGGATGAAAAGCGATCACGTGGTGGACCTGCATTCCAAAAATCATATTATTGGGTTGCACTCACACACCCACCCCACTGCACTGGCAGCGTTAGCAGCTGATGCGCAACGGGATGAATACCAGACAAACTATGACACCTTGAACCAACTCTTAAACTCAGCTCCTGAAACGGTCTCACATCCCTGTAACTCATACAACGCAGATACCATTCAGATTCTGAATGACCTGGAAATCAAAATTGGCTTCCGGTCCAATATGGCAGAGCATGAAGCCTCTAATTTGGAGTTTCCCCGCGAGGATCATGCAAATATTATGGGGAGGATCGCAGCATGAAAATCACTGTTTTCACCAGTAATCAACCCCGCCACATTTCCCTGATTGAATCACTGTCTGCGATTGCTGACGAAGTGTATGCGATACAGGAATGTAATACGATTTTTCCCGGGCAAGTAGCGGACTTCTTCAGGAGGTCCGATGTCATGCAGGAATATTTCAGTCATGTCATTGCCGCTGAAAAAACAATTTTTGGACAGCCCCGCTTTTCTCCTTCGAATGTAAAATCCCTTTCGATGAAGCTTGGCGACCTGAATCGATTAGATCTTGAAACACTCAAACCGGCTCTGGCAAGCGACTACTATATCATATTCGGGAGCAGTTTCATTAAAAACGAGCTTTGTGACTTCCTGGTGAATCATAAAGCCTTGAATATTCATATGGGAGTTTCACCCTACTATCGCGGCAGTAGCTGTAATTTCTGGGCACTGCAGGAGGGGAATCCCGATTTTGTCGGCGCAACCATTCATCTGCTTTCCAAAGGCTTGGATTCCGGCCCCATGCTGTTTCACGCTTTGCCTAAGCCACATGAATATGAGCCATTCCAACTGGGTATGCAAGCCGTCAAGGCGGCTCATGAGGGCCTGATTACCCATCTAAAATCGGGGACGATTTTCGAATTTGATCCGGTGCAGCAGGACAAAAACCGGGAACTCAAATATACCCGCAATCGTGATTTCACGGATGACGTTGCCGCCCAATATTTAAAAACGGCTCCCACGCCAACAGAGATCTTCCATTCCCTGCAATCAAGGGAGTTAGAGAAGTTTCTACATCCCTATCTCGCTTAATCCTGCCTGTCGTTCATCGCAAGAGATCAACGACTCGTCAAAAACGGCGCTACTGCTAAGTTGGCAATCACATGGGAAACCCGTTCCACAATCAGAGAAAACATCTTTTCCCCCTTCTCTGTGGAGGCGAAATCGGGACGCCCTGTTGCACCCTGTTGTGTTCGCTGATACATGTCATTACATAGGTAGACGCCGTCTACCAGGTCGGGAGCATAATCATCAAAGTTTTCAATTTTTGATGCGCGTACCAGTTCCGGGCGCAGGTGCATGATCAACGAGGTTTCTGCTTCGCAGGCATGACCAACGGTTTTGCATTCCCCTTCCATCAGGGAGGCAATCTCTTTTTCTGCAATCGACCAATAAGATGCCGCCATTAATTGGCAGTTTCGATAATGCACCTGGAGTCGCCTCAAAGAAATCTGCATCGGTCCGATATTTCCCCCATGTCCATTCAAAATCAAAACGCGACGAAACCCGTCGTCGAGCAGTGATTCGCAAATCTCACAGAGCAACGTTTCATAGTTTTCCACACGTGACGTCAAAGTTGCCCCCCACCGCAAGTGATGCTGGCTGGCACCCAGCCAGAGCGTGGGCAGTAATAACACAGATTCTTTGTGCCTTTGTTCGACTTGCTCTGCAATCGCAGTGCAGATCATCTCATCTGTTGCCGTTGGCAGATGGGGGCCATGCTGCTCCACAGCAGCGATTGGCAGGATAACGAGAGTCTCATCGCGTGAAACATTCTTGAGTTCCAGCGCAGTCATTTCAGCATATTTCATCGGAGTAGCCCCCTCCTCAATCAGTATTTTTTCTGTGGCGACCCTGGATCACATTCCAGAATGTCAGTGGTATTTCGACGGAATCCTGGCGGCGGGAGCGCGTCAGAAAGCTGACAATCAGACCGATAATCATCGTCAAACCAAATCCGATGGGCCAAAACCAGACCGAAAACCAGTCAGAAGCACCATACATTAATGAAATTGTAATCAGCGCCCCGGAGAGTGTCCCTACCATGACGCCTGCCGTCGTCGTATTTTTAAAAAACAAAGCCAGTATAAACACGGCCAGTAAAGGGCCTCCGAAGCCGGCAGTTACTTTTTTTCCGATCGCAAACACGTCTCCCATCTCGCCCACATTGCAAGCCAGTACAATCGAAAGAATACCAATCAAGACGACTAGCGCGCGGTCCTGCAAAATTTCGGTTTTATTATTCTCAGGCTTTAAGTGGATAAAATGCCGGTCCCGGAAATCGACCATCAAAGCAGTGGTGACAGAGTGAATTCCCGAATCGATACTGGACATCACTGCCGCCATCAATGCAACCAGAAATAAACCCACGACTCCCGGAGGAAAATGTAAACGAACATATTGAGGCAACGCCTGATCCTGAAGCTTCAATGCCTTAATATCTTCGGCAACATATTGGGGATACGATTTGTAGTACTCGGGAATAGACATCCCATTCGCTTCCCCGCCTGCACCAGTTCTCCAGTCAGGTAATTCTCCATTGAGTTCCGTCGCCAGTACCGACACCATTTCTTCCGGAAATTGATGATAATGTGCATAGAGGCCGATACCAATCGCCAACAAACCGGGCACGACTGTCCACATCCCAATCACATTAATCATGAAACCAATCTGTGATGTTCGCTCAGAACGGGCGGCAATATATCTCTGGACGGCAACCTGGTCGGCACCAAAGGCAGACAGTGCTTCCAGAAACAGCCCGATCAAGACGGCCCAACTGCCATATTCCAGCGTCAAAGAAGGTGTGAAATCGACCAGCAGATTACTGCGACCTTCAAAATAAGTGGAAATGACTCCCGAAACACCGGAATCGGTTTGCGAGAGAATTAATCCGAGTGTCAGTAAAATCGTCAGACTGAAGATAAAAAACTGTATTACATCAGTCCACATCACCGCCCGCAAACCGCCGAGCATTGTGTAAAAGATGGAAACAATCCCCAGGACGACAATCACTGAAATTTGTGAAACCTGCATCACATTTGCCAGGACAATCGAAGCAGCATACGTGGCAGATGCCATCCAGCCGATGCGTAAGAGAATAAATAAACCGCTGGCCAAAGAGCGAACTGAGACATGATAGCGACGTTCCAGATACTCATAGGCCGTCTGACAATTCAGTCGCGCATAAACGGGAATAAAAACCCATAATACCAGCGGTGCCATCAGGGAAACCGCAATCAAAAACAGGCTGATTCGCAGGCTACTGCCATACGCAATCGAAGGATACATCACAAAACTGTTGGCTGAAAACAGAGTCGCCATCACACTCAAGCCCACGGGCAGCCAACCCATGGAGTTGCCCGCAGCAAAAAACTCCTTCCGCGATTGATTACGACCGAAATAGATCCCCAAGCCAATGGAGACCAACAGGTAGAGTAGAATTACGCCATAATCAAGCAAATGCATCTTGCAGTCAGTTCTAAAATTATTGGAATGAGTTCAATTCGTTGCCTGCTGAAAAATCACGTTCTCTGATTTAATGAGTCGCACTTTCATTTTTGGATTTAGTCACGAAGCTCTCATGACAATTCCTTCGATTTTGAGAACATCGATTCGACATTTTCGCGTTACGAAACATGCGATTGACCCATAATATCAAAACACGAACATATAAAAAGGAAACTTAAATATTCTCCGGCATTTTCCCATCAAAGTTTATTACAATCGTCGAACTAACTTAAAAATGAACAATAGAGCAGAAAGTTATTGCAAAACTGCTCGAAATTTCAATGATCGGTTTCATCACGGCCGCGTTTCTCAATCATCATTAAGAATCAATAATGACAACGGCTGCTTGCTTTCAATCTGTCCACTTAAAGTCTGGCTCGCTTGACGTCTGCGACGAATAAAAGGCCCGCCCTCAGACGGATGAAGAGTTGATTGTCTCACTGATAATGCGTGATCACTATTTTGATCAGGAAACGATGGCCGATTACATTCGAGGACACGGTCGTCCCTCTCATCTCGATTCCGAGTCGGGAAAGTATTTCGTAGAAATTTTGATGAAGTGAAAGTATGCGGCGACCATTGTGACAGGACCCCAATACGGGCATATCCCCGGTTCGCCCCTGCATAAACAGTAAAGACGCGATGCGTTTCATGATAACTGTGCAGTGCGATGCCGCACTGTTTCAGGTTATTTTTACTCCGCGATCTCGTTCTCAGAAGACACTTGCGTAAAAAAAGCCTTCTCCACTTCGGACAAGGCTTTCTATTTTCCGCTTTAAACGATTGAGATTCCTATTTACGTGTCAGATCAAACTGAAAGTGATTTTCTTCTCCTGGTTTAACATCGGCCTTCAGATTTGTCTTTTCATTATATTTCGCGGGAACCAGCTCTATTCCCGGTTCCTCGGGATTTTTCTCTTTGGTAATTTTGACGGTATAATTTCCCGGAACAGCACCTGCCACATCCTGATTATACATCAGCTCATACTCACCACTTTCGTCGGTCATGGCAAAAGTGGTTTTCCCTTGTTGAGGCTGAAAAATCACATTCGCCCCTGGAAGAGGGTTGCCATCCAGAGTGACCGTTCCAGTCACAATGGTCAGTTCCGGCAATGATTCCCCACCACCGAAACAGCCAGATATTCCCACAAGAGCGATCAAACACCATAAGTTTCTCTTTGTAGAACGCGTGTTCGCGATCATAGCCTGCTTTTCTTTCTATAATATTTACTGTCTGAAGTGTTACCCGGACAGCGTCCTGGATTTATGACGGTCTTCAATGCCGCGTCGCCTGTAGATGGAATTGTCCCGCTGAAGCACACCAAACTCGTTACAGCGGGAACAAAATTTCGCTGGCTGTTTTTTTTAGAATTCAGGAAGCACTTCGCCACCTTTAACGGAAATCAGGGACTCAACAACAGCCGTCATATCTGCGTTTTCGCTCAGGAATCGGACTGCACCATCTCCCAGCAGAACATGAACGCCGCCCACGTGAAAGCTCCCGGCTCCCCAGCCATACACACGCTGACTATTCGCTGCATTACGTGGTCGGTTAATTCCCTGTCCAGTAGGACGAATAAAATGCGTATGGGTAAAGGTATCCCAGAAAGGACCAAAACCGACATACGTGTCAGACCCATTCGTCGTTTTCAGCAATGGTGTCTCAATCAGCAGTACGGTATTGCTGGTTCCATCTGTAATTGCAGAGATTCTTGCAGAACCATTCAGTCCGAGGGCCCCTTTTTTAGAATACGTATCTCCCTGGAACGATGCTGCTTTATCCGAATCATACTGATTGGCAGCCACACCATAACTGGTCCGATGGGCTCCGAGGGAATAATAGGTGGTCCCAGAGTCTTTGCCGATCGGCGTTCCACTGTCAGAAGGACAGAGAAACACAGGAAGATTGGAATCCAGCAGACCAAATTGATTCGCAGTATTCGCTGGAGAAGGCGCGGTATGCGTACAGCTGGAATGTTTTGCTGATCCACTGGGAAGGGACCAGTTGTAAAGATTGTAGAGCGGTGCCTGATCCAGAAACGGCAGAATCATCTGATAACAGGTATGATTC
>Ga0222668_1000081_pt1:32500-68548 | contig 68548 bp, 55 predicted proteins | sample AntAcemetagen728_FD_179823 | JGI IMG/M metagenome (GOLD analysis project Ga0222668, IMG submission 179823) | Saline water microbial communities from Ace Lake, Antarctica - #728 | ecosystem: Environmental > Aquatic > Non-marine Saline and Alkaline > Saline | place: Antarctica: Ace...
CGCAAAGCTATGCTTGGTTCTGTTTGCTGCAGCAATTCTTACTCTGCCGCGCGGCTGGTGTTGCGCCGCTATGGAGCAGACGTTTCCAGCGAATCAAGCCAAAACAACAGCCTGTTGCCAGCCGCAGCAGGATCGACAGTCTGAAACACCTGCGAATCGATGTCACTGCAGCCTCGACAAAGCGATTACCACAGTACTAAGTCAAACAAGCGTCGACTTTCAGTACCTGACACTCGTTTCGAACGACAGCCCATGGGAGATTAACGCCCCCCCTGCAATTTTGCTCCGCGAAACAGAGTCTTCCCCGTCCCCTGCTCAACCTTTACGTGTGTTGCTCTGCGTTTGGATTTGCTGATTCGTTGAAATTGCGGATTACCCGTTTCAACTAAGAATCAGTTTCAAATCACACATTTATTCAAACGAGGAGATATCCTATGTTTTCAAAAATTATTACCGCTACCCTGCTGTCTATTGGTCTGGGAATGACGGCGACGGCAAACACACAGTCTGCCAGCCAGAATTGCTGTGATCTCAACCTGAAATGCTGTGAAGCAGGTTTGGCCTGCTGCCAGTCAGATGCGAAGCCGAATTGCTGCGAGCAGGGCTTGGACTGCTGTGAACAGGCATTGGAATGTTGCACTGTCGAAAAAGAATGCTGCGACACTTCTCATTCCTGCTGTGATACGAGTGCCGCCTGCTGCCCTGACGAGACCGTTGAGCATCGTCTCTCAACTTAATTTCTGACCTGACGTATTAAGTTTGTCTTAACAAGGGAGCCCCTTGCAGATTTGACCTGCAAGGGGCTTTTTTCGTTCTGAGCCGGAGTTAATCGCGTTTGAATGAGGCCTTTTTTGAATCATCAAACAGCGAAGCGTGTGGTCCCTCCGAATTTCACATGGAGACTGCAACCAAACAATCACGATAGAATCAACGCCGGCTATTCCGCGGCTGCGACCTTAGTACGTGCCATTTCATGGAATTTCTTCCACGTAATCACCTCAATTCCCAGGTCGTTGACTTCTTTTGCCACCAGAGGATCGGTAAAGACGCGGCGATCCCCATCGCGTCGGGAGGAACTGTTCGTAATGTTTTGCAGTTCCTGATTGTGAATTCCGCAATGAATAATAATCTGTGTGACGCCCGGCTTGAGATTGCGGAGCGCCTTCAAATAGGTATTTTTGCGCTTCTCATAATCAGGTTCTCCATAGAATTGCACCAGATCATCGAGTACCGGCAACCCATTTTTTTCGAGTACCGATTTCAGTTCTTTCCCCTTCTCTGCAATCAGACCATATTTTTTTGGGTCCAGATTCGCGACAAACAATACCGGTAATTCATACTCAATCCCCAGATTTACGTACATTTCCAGTAAATCAGGTCGGCTGACAACAGCCCCCATATGTGTATCCAGGTGAGACAGAGGTACTCCGAACTTTCTGGCCCGTTCAATTTGAGCGCGCAGCTCTTTTTCTGCATCTTTGACATTCACATGCTGCATCACCTGACCAACATTGTCCCAGAGATAATTCTCTTTATCGACTAGGCTGGGAACCTGGTCACGTGAAGCAACGGGCCCCCAACGATAATTCTTCCATTCGGAATTCAGTGTGAGGTGAATTCCATAATCCAGGTCGGGATTCTTCTTTGCAAAGTCAGCAAACTCTTTAAACCAGGGACAGGGAACCATGATACTGGCTGAAGAGACAATTCCTTTTTGCATCCCTTCAATGGTTCCCAGATTCACCGAATGAGACATTCCCGCATCATCGGCGTGAATGATTACATAGCGTTTCTCATCGGTTTTTTTATTTTCCGCCCGAACAGAAGGGATACAGAACAAGCAAATTACAACAGACAGAATCAGAGATAATAGTCGTTTCATGAATCACCATACCGATTTAGAAGAAATGAAAAAGCCGTTTAGATTCGACGATTTGAGAAGTATCGCTTGAAAAATGAACTTACTGCGATCAAGCTATAGGAGAATACCCTGATTGATAAGCCTTCACTATTCTACTCATTCTGTAAGGAACCACAAATGAATTGTACTTCCTCGAGACCACTTGCAGCAGCCCTGCTCATGCTGGTCGCACTCAATGCCTTTAATCTAAACCAAGCTCAGGCGGAAATCAAACTTCCTGCCATTATTGGTGATCACATGGTCCTGCAACAGGGGCAGAAAAACCCACTTTGGGGCTGGGCCAGCCCGGGAGAGAAGATCACCGTCACCGTAGACGGGCAGTCTCATTCCGCGACCGCTGATGAAAAAGGAAAATGGAAGGTCTCACTCGATCCCCTGAAAGTGGGTGGCCCTTACGAGATTACCATTAAAGGTAAAGAGAGCATCACGCTCAAAGATGTACTCTCTGGTGAAGTCTGGATCTGCTCTGGCCAGTCCAACATGGCCATGGCCGTGGCTTCTTCCAACGATGCCGATCTCGAAATTATGACTGCCAACTATCCTAAAATCCGATTGATATCGGTACCTCAAGTCGGTACACAGGAAGCAAAGGACGACTTTAATGGCAAATGGGAAGCCTGTACGCCTCAAACGGTCGCCAATTTTTCCGCAGTCGGGTACTTCTTCGGACGCCAACTCTATCAGACGCTGAATGTTCCCATCGGCCTGATTGACAATGCCTGGGGCGGTTCTTCAGCAGAAGCCTGGGTGAATCGGAAACGCCTGGAAGACGAACCAGCCTTCAAGGAAATGATGAAACGCTGGGAACAGACCGAAAAAACATACGATCACGAGAAAGCAGTCGCCGGCTATAACAAGCGACTGGATCACTGGAAAGCAGCAGTGAAAAAAGCCAAAGCTGCCGGCAAACCTGCTCCGCTACGTCCGCGTGGGCCACGTAATCCCCTCACCGGCAACCACCGTCCTGCCAACATTTACAATGGCGTGCTTCACCCGACCATTGGATACGGCATCAAAGGAGTCATCTGGTATCAGGGAGAATCGAACGCCAGCCGTGCTTATCAGTATCGCAAACTGTTCCCATTCATGATCCAGAACTGGCGTGATGAATGGAATCAAGGCGATTTCCCCTTCTACTGGGTCCAGCTCGCCGACTTCCGCAGCGAAAAACCAGAACCAGCTGACAGCGATTGGGCTGAACTGCGTGAAGCACAGACCATGACCATGAAAGCACTCCCCAATACAGGCGAAGCCGTCATCCTGAATCTGGGAGAAGCCGTCGATATTCATCCTAAAAACAAACAGGATGTCGGCAAACGCCTGGCCCGCTGGGCACTCGCCAAAGATTACGGCGTGAAGGTCGTCCATCAGAGCCCACAGTATAAATCGATGGAAGTCAAAGGCAATAAAGCCATCCTGACCTTCGAGCATGTGGGCGGCGGACTGGATTTATTCGACGTCAACATTCCGATCGGCTTTACCATCGCCGGCGAAGACAAGAAGTTCGTGAATGCCAGCGCGAAAATCATTGGTGCCAACAAAATCGAAGTCTCGAGCGATGCAGTCACGAAGCCTGCGTCCGTTCGTTACGGCTGGGCAGACAATCCGATTTGTAACGTCCAGAATAAAGAAGGACTCCCACTGACCCCCTTCCGGACTGATGACTGGACCGGCGTGACTGCCAATAATCACTAAAATTAAACAGTGAAGGTCACAATTCAAAACGCCTTGGGGAACACGGTTCTCTGAGGCGTTTTTTATGGCTGGCACCTGAAACCCATTCAGATGTCACTTCCAAGTTGCCAGACACCTGAAAGCGAAAACCTTTAAATGTGTACAGAAAACAACTTTTTTAAGCGATTTTTGCACTAGACCAGTTTAGAATTTATCAAAGCACAATCAGTGGTTTTGCGCCCCTATATAGTCTGCGTCAATCCTATATAGTCTGCGTCAATCCTATATAGTCTGCGTCAATAACGGGTCCGCCTGAAAAGGTATGAGTCTGTCATGATGAATCACAAATGGAAGTCGCCAGCGGTTTTCGCTTCCCTTGTTTCCTGGTCTGGTAAACTCCAAGAGAGCCGTGGTGCCCACTTATCGCAGAGAGTCACTTTGATACTGCTGGTCTGCCTGGCTCATCTGATTGCAACGCCGCAGCCGATCTTTGCCCAGTTGAAATCAGAGGCTGATCAACAGAAGTTATCAGCCGAAGAACTGGTTGCAAGCCTCACGGCATCACTGACGTCAATTGATTCGGTGTATTGTGAATTCACTCAGGTCCAAAAAAAGGGGGATGCGATTACTGATACCCGGCGCTGCAGGTATGCCCGCTTTGGTGATAAATGGCATATGACAGAGTTTGGGATCGAAGATGATAAAGTGAGTGAGGTTGAGAGAACCGTCTGCTTTGATGGAAAACAGGTTTATTCGTACTCTTTGATCACGTCGCCGAATGGCACGGTTCGCCACGGGACCGTCCAGATTCATGATTCGCAAGAGCCGCCGCACCTCAGCCCTGAATACATGCTTGGAATGCAGCTATCTAACTTACGGCGTCCCCTACCGACTGTCTTACAAACGAACAAAACACCCAAAGTGACGAGATACATCATTGATGATCGGCAACAATTCCAATTGATGCTCAGTAACATCCCCAACAGCACGAACCGTTCAGGAAAGGTCTATGCTTACGATGTCACATGCATTCTTGATCCCGCGCACGATATGCTACCCTCCGATATTCGAATCGAATTCTCTCCAGAAACAAAAGCGTTTCTGACAACTCATCAGACCTGGTATCAGCGGTGGCATGTCAAGGAATTCAAGCGTGTCATGGATGAATCATCCAAAAAAGAACGGTGGTTTCCGGTCAAGGCATTCCTCGAGCAGCAAGGAGTTAAAGCCGCTCCGACCTTCGAATTGTCGCTAGAAAACATCCGACTAAACGCGAATCTCGATGGAAATCTGTTCAATCCAAAGATTCCCGCAGGAACGACGATCTTTAATTTGACATCAAAAGAAAGCGAGAAGTAACGTCAAAACCCTTTTTAGACACTTACAGCCACTTCTTCTTTTTGAAATAGACCAGTGAGACCGCAGGAATCGTAATGAAAACGACCCACAGTGCGGGATAGGCCCACTTCCATTTCAATTCCGGCATATACTCAAAGTTCATGCCGTAGATACCGGCGATAAACGTGAGTGGGATGAAGATCGAGGCAAAGACAGTCAGGATTTTCATGATCTCATTCATTTTATTACTGACACTGGAAACATAGATATCCAGTAAGCTCGACAGCATCTCGCGATAGGAGTCTGTGGTCTCGGTGATGCGGAGCACGTGGTCATACACATCGCGAAAATAGATATGTGTCTTTTCACCGATTAATTCTGAATCACTTCGCAAGATCGCGGCCAGCAATTCTCTTAACGGCGAAACAGAGCGTCTGATATCAATCAATTCCCGCTTGAGACGTTGAATCGCCACAAGCGTTTCTGAATTGGGATTCGCTAATAATTCTGCTTCGATCGCATCAATGGTTTCATCCATCGAATCCAGTAGCACGAAATTCTGATCGACGACCGTATCCAAGATGGCATAGGTTAAATAATCGGTCCCCAGGCTGCGAACGCGGCCATTACTGCTCCTGATGCGTTGAATCAGAGGCAGAAACATGTCATCTTTTTTTTCTTTAAATGTGAACAGAAAATCATTGAGCACCAGAATACTGATCTGCTCATACTTCACACTGAAAGTTCCGGCATCAGGCTTGTCGTCCTGCTCCAGAGCCAAGCCTTTGAGAACAATATAGAGGTAGTCTTCATGTTCTTCGAATTTTGGTCTTTGATGGGTATTCAGGATATCTTCGAGCACTAACGGGTGAATCTCAAAATACTGCCCGATTAACTCCGTGATTTCGACGTTTTTCAGCCCTTCCAGACAAACCCAGGTGTTTGAGTCCTTTTCTCTGAATTTCAGCAGTTCTTCAACCGTTTCCACGCTCGGTTCTACCAGCTCGACCTGATTGTAATCGATCACTGAAATCCGGGAATCTTCTTCCTGGACATTTCCAACATGGATCAGCGAACCCGGTGGCATTCCCACCTTTTTAGCAAAGCCGCGATAAGAATCAATCATGAATTTTTACCCGTAGATAGTTCATCGTCATTCAGTTTGAAACTGAAAACCAGTGGCACGAGGTACAAGGACTCCGCCAGAATGACAGTACGAAAGCGGTTGTTTCCGAATTTTACGACATCACGGCAAGTTCTGCGATATCAAGATCGGCGTCGTAAACCGACTGCGGGAAACCAGTCTGGGAAGTGATGAAATCGCTCGCGTGAAAGCCCTCGCCTGCACAATATCGGGGTCTTTACCGACGATATTGTGCTCACGAAGCAAGTTCCTCTGTCAACGCGTGCTAAACCTCGAATGACTGCCCGTCTTCACGATAGACCACCCGATACAGGTCTCGTCGACGGTCATTCCAGTTCTGAACACTGCCCCCGCCCCCCTCGCGGTGACGACGCAGTTGCTCAAAGTCCAAATCGTGAATGATGACCGTTTCCACGTTCGGATTACACTCGGCTGCGACTGCATCACGAGCGAACTCGGCATCAGCGGGAGTAAAGATTCCCGACTGAGCGTAGTGAATATCGGCGTTCTCCACGAAAGGCAGGTTGCCCGTACAGCCCGAGATGGCAACGTACAAGTGATTTTCGATACAACGTGCCTGGGCACAGTGCCGCACCCGTAAATAGCCGTGGCGCGTGTCAGTGTTGAAAGGCACAAACACAATCTGCGCTCCCTTTTGGGCCGCAATTCTTGTCAACTCGGGAAATTCAATGTCATAGCAGATTTGTATCGCGATCGTGCCACAGTCGGTGTCGAACACCTCAACCCGGTCGCCGGGACTCACGCCCCACCACTTCCGTTCGCTCGGCGTGATATGAATTTTGTACTGTTTCCCTATCGTGCCATCGCGACCAAAGAGATACGACGTATTGTACAGCGTGTCATGCTCCACCACGAACTGGGAACCACCAATCACGTTGACATTATACTTGACCGCCATTTCGGTAAAGAAATCGAGGTACTGCGGTGTGAATTCTGCCAGCCGCCGGGCCGCCTGACCGGGGCGCGTCGGTTCTACACAGGACAGTAGCTGCGTCGTAAACAACTCCGGAAACAGTATGAAATCGCATTTGTAATCCGAGGCGGTATCGAGAAAGAATTCGCATTGCTGGGCAAATTCATCGAAGCTTTTCACTGATCGCATCTGGTACTGCACCACGCAGATCCGAATTGGTTCGACCGTGTGATGAAAACGACGTTTGGCTCCCCGCATATAATCCAGATTCGCCCATTCCAGATAGGTGGCGTATCCACACGAAGCGGTATCTGTCGGCAAATAGTTGGGAATCAGTCCCTGTACGGAGAAACCATTGGCAAGTTGTGCCGTCAATACCTGATCATAAATCGATCGATCAACGACTTTTTCGATATATTCTCGTGCGGTCAAAGTGTCGGCATGTTGATGGTAGCCCGGTATCCGCCCGGCAATAATCATCTGGCTCAGATTCTTTTGGCGGCAGACGTCTTTCCGGGCATCGTATAATCGCCGCGAGAGTTTCATGCCCCGAAAGTCAGGATGAACCATGATCTCAATCCCGTACAGGGTATCCCCTTTGGGATTGTGATTTCGGATAAAACCATCATCCGCGACCGCTTTCCAGTTGTGCCATTCCAGGCTGGGGTCAAATAACAGAATCAAAGTTGATGACGAAGCTGCCAACCGTCCGTCGATTTCTACACACAACTGGCCTTCGGGAAAGTGGGCCAGCTGGCTTTCGATATGCTCTCGCCCCCAGGGTTGCATCCCGGGAAAGCAGAGTTGCTCCATTTCCACGAGCGCATCGAAATCGTCCATTGTTAATTGACGGACCTCGATCTTCCATTCAAAGTCCTTCAGATCAAGTGGTTCCATGCATCATCCTTTAATAAAATCGACTGGGGATATTACGTTGCCATATTATCGGCAGCCGCAACGGTTTTGGATAGTCCTGTGAATTTGATTTCGTTGCTGTCTTTCCAGACGCAGCCCGTTCCAAGCCCCGGATCAGTACTACAGAGCCGGGCTTTCAGCCGTTCTGTTGTTTTCCAAACAACTGCCTGGACTCTGCATTGCTTAGTAGAATCAGTGACCAGGCCCCCAGGATGGTCCCCAGGGGCAAAGCAACCAAAATCACCACTGAACCGACGAGGCACGTTCGATGGCTGATCCGTTTCAAAATACAAGTCCCCGTCATTAAGCAGACGAGAGAGAAAGTAATCGTCCAGATCAACATCCCAATCAACATGCTTCGCAGTACCGAATCATCTTGATCACCGCCTTCATATTTTGTCCCATCGAGCGTCGTCAGGTTTGCCGTTGCAAAAGAGTTCTCTTTGAGTTGTTCGCCAACCTGACTCACAATCGGTAGATTGAAGATAGACAAGAGCCCCAAAACTAAAAAGAGTGTGCCAATCAGATTGAGCTGTCTGGCTTTTGTTCCAGCCATCGGGGTTTTCTCCTCAAAAAGTACGCTTGAAGTTCCAAGATTAGGCTCCCGATTTTAAGACAGGAAATCGGACTCACTTAACTGCGTCTGTTCTTCGAACAGCGGCTGGGTTTGTTATCAAACAGAAGAATCAGAGACCAGATTCCCAGTGCCGTACCAAAGGGGACCCAGATACAGATCAATGCAGAACCGACAATGCAGAAAGTCCGGTGAGTTTTCCGGTACAGATTGATCCCGGTCGTCAGCGTGACCCCGCCAAATATCAGCATCATGACTCCCATAATGCCATACATCACAAAAATGGGCGTTTGCATTTTTGTAAACATTTCCCGAGGATCGGGAGCCCCTCCCTGGTGCGGAAAATCAATGTTCATCACCGATTGCATCATCATGTAATGGATGGGAATGAAGAGTAACCCCAGGAAGCATAATATGGAAAGTGCCATGAACAGCACTCCGACCACCTTGAGTTGTTTCTCAATCTTCTCTGTTTCAAGAGACACTTGCCTGGCTTCAAGAGACATCTACCTGGACCTGCCTGTTAGGAAAACGGGTAAAGAACGCGGCACAGTTCATCTTAGTTAGCCAGCCCGAAGAGAGCAAACACGGAATGCAACAGTGGCCATAATCCTGGACTTCTGGCCCCGGACGCCGTGCAACTTCTGGCGGATCCGGCCGATCAGACTAATTCAGATAACCTGTCAGATCGGGTTCTTCCCATTCCAGGGGATTGATTTCGATATTGGAATAGGTATAGACGGTACTCTGATTTCCCCCCGGGTGAATATATTGTGCTGCCTTCAATCGCCAGGGGTTCTTTTCGAGATAGAGTTTGAATTCACTGAAATGCATAGCGTGCTTCCTCTGGATCGGCTTTCCCGCAATAAAGATGTGGGTTTCCGATTCTTTGAGCACCTTGAAATGACAATGTTTCAAACATTCATCGAATCTTGCCTGATTCGGTACGCCAGGAATAAAGGGGGGAAATCCCGTCCGCTGGGATATCATAAAAGCCCCAGGTCCCGCGTCGCTTTGGTTGATTTGCATAAATGAATTCTTCATATGCTTTGTCTTCTTCCTGAATAATAAGCAAACGCGTTTTCTGCCAGCGCCATTGTTCCGATTCTGCTGCTTTATATTCATAAGGCTTTCCCTGCGCTGTTTTTTTCAAAGACTCAACATCAGGCTTCTGAGCAGGAGGTCCATATCGTAAGAAACCATGACGGGGCCCCAGATAACCAAACTCGCCGTCTGTATGCGTTTGGCGACGAAATACATCATCGCACACGATCCGATGGAATTCTCCCCGCACGGAAGTGAAGGTCTGATTCTCTTCACTCCATTCGCGCAAGACAGTCAGGGCTCGCTGCTCGGATTCTGATTTCGGCTTTGAATCGAGTTCCGCCCTGACAGACACGCCAACCAGGCAATAGAGAATCAGCGGCTGGCATGCTCCCCATTTTCTGATCCATTTGTTATGAGAGTAAATAGACCGATGATGGTCGTAGGAGACTCTGATGACGAATCGACGAAGACGTAAGCCTGAGCAGATCGTGAAACTGTTGCAGGAAGGAGAGGCGATGCTGTTAGCTGGCAAGACATTGGGAGGAGTCTTGCAGCAGCTGGAGGTCAAGGAATCGACCTGGATGCGTTGGAAGAAACAGTATGGAGGTATGAAGTCCGAGGAGGCCAAGCGGTTGAAGGAGCTTGAAATCGAGAACCGCCGCCTCAAAGAGATGCTGGCCGAAGCAGAGCTCGACAAGCGTATTCTCAAAGAGGCCATTGAGGGAAACTACTAAGCCCGACTCGACGACGTAAAGCCGTCGCGCACGTTCAAGAAACGTGTTCGATCTCAGAGCGTCGGGCTTGTGAAGTTCTTGATCAGCCTCGGAGTACACAGCGGTACGTTCCCGCGGTCAAGGAAGAGGAATCTCGGTTGATCTCTCGAATTCTGGAGTTGGTCAGAGAGTTTCCACGATTTGGCTATCGCCAGATCACGCGTTTGCTTCGAGGTGAAGGCTGGTCGGTCAATTTCAAAAGAGTTTACAGACTTTGGCGACAGGAAGGCTTGAAGGTGCCCAGAAAGAAGCAGAAATATAAGCGTTTGGGTGATTCCAGTGGCGGCATTGTTCGTCGGAAATCGGAACGAATGAATCAGGTCTGGTCAATGGATTTCATCTTTGATCGTACGACCAATGGTCGAGCAATCAAGATTTTGTCGATCATTGACGAGTACACTCGTGAGTGCATTACTTTAAACGTGAGCCGCAAAATGACCAGTGAAGATGTGATTGCTGTGTTGGTTGACCTGATCGCCATTCGTGGTGTCCCGACATTTGTGCGTTGCGATAATGGCCCGGAGTTTATTTCGAGGTCCCTGCGGAAGTTCCTGGAGAGAATCGATGTGGGAACGTCGTACATCGAGCCTGGAAGCCCGTGGGAGAATGGTTTCGTTGAGAGCTTTCACAGTCGGTTTCGAGATGAGTGTTTAGCGTGCGAGGAGTTTACGACAATTTCTGAGGCAACGACGGTGATTGACCAGTGGCGAATGATGTACAATCAACGTCGTCCGCATAGTTCCCTGGGCGGTCTGACACCCGCCAAATTTGCGTTGCAGTGTGCCGCTTCCGTTCCGGGAGAGATTCCGCCTTCGGCTCCATCTCTCCCTCCACTCCAGCGTCACACTGCTGATTTACTTACCTAACCCTAACTCTCATAACCCTGGACCAACTTTTAGGGGCATTCCACGGCAACAAAACACGGGAATCCATGCGTGTGTTCCTTTGTGAAAACAGATGACTCTAGCGGACGGGTGAAATGATATACATTCACACCGATACCGTCAATCTTTTATCAGCGTGTCCAGACGATGCTTTTTTCCAGACTGGTAGGAAATCATTCACTAATCTGCTTCGTTCAGGCAAGCATGTCAGTCAGATACAACTAAATTCTGCCTCGCCGGTGATATCAGATAAAATACTTCTGAGCAGACTGTCAGTGAGCCAATTTGCGTCGGCTCAGCCTAATAACGCCCTTTGTTACTTATTTGTGTGAGAGGGAACCTGAAAATGTTATTTTCCATGTCATGTCATCCTTGGGAATCGATTGATGCAACAGAACGACCCGAAATACGACATCCGAAGGCCTCTGATCACAGCCTGATATTCAGAGAAGTGTCTCTCAACGACAATGACAACCAATCGATGGCGTTTGAAAACAAGTGCTCAACCGGAATGTATTTTTCGTCAATGCTAAAAATGCTTCTCAAACCAGGGTGTTTTATAGTGCTGATTTTCACAGGAGCAGAAAGCAGCAGTAGAACATTGTGTTTTCCTCGCACGCGCGACGCAGATAAAGCATCATCAAAAACGGCGCAGGGGTGTCAAGCTCTGAATGAACACGGAAAATCAGGAACCATTTTCTGTTCCCGAAAAGCGCGCCGCCGTCAAGAGAATTCGGAATTGGTGAGAGGATGCACGGCCGACCAGAGTACATTGGTGAGAGTATTTTGGTGAGAATATTTTATCTGGTATCACCAGACAGCAGGTCGCTTCAATAATTTTGCAAGACTCACTTCGCTGCAGTGGCTTCGTCGCGATCGCTCTGAGTGTCTACATTATCTTTGTGGTTGTGGTGATGATGACTGGACTCTTCAGTCGGTTCGACGACGACGAGATTCGTCGAGAGTTCTTCGACAACCTGTCCCTCAAGTCCATCTTCGTCCCGGCGCGCGCGGCGGACTTGAGATGGCTTTGTCCCTTTGGGTAGCATGCCGAGATTACAAATTGGTTCTCCGGGACTGATCGCGGGCAGCGTTGTCATACCGATCACGACAGCATCGAAAGGAGCATAGAGCATGCTGTGTTCGCGACCGAGCAATGTCGTGTTCGTAGCAATGGCCTGGTCTTTTCCAATGATGTCACCCGGTTTGACATGGAACCTCAAAAAGCCCCCCCGCTCCGCCCGCACCCAGGTCGATTTATCAACCACGACCTGATAATCAGGGCTTTCCAGTTCACCTTCGAGCATTTCCAGATCACGCAACACATTCCTGACTCCCCGTGCCGCTGTCTCAACAATACTCGGCTCGACTTTCCAAACCTCACCCCCTTCCATGATGATCGTAGGGCAGCCGCTCGTACAGGCTTCGCGACGAAAGGCTCCTGCTGGCCCTTTCCCATTCATGATGACTTCCGAACCAAAGGCTTCAGCGAGCCGCCGTACTTCAGGATTCGTCATGTCGCCGCGGACATTCGGATAGTTTGTACGACGCACCGATGCTGTGTGCAAATCAATGCCGTAATCACTTCGAGAAACAATCTCATCAAAAATGATCCGCGCCATGCGACCGGCGAGACTTCCAGTGGCTGACCCGGGAAAGGAACGATTTAAATCGCGACGATCGGGTAGATAGCGGGAATGCCGATCGAAGGCAAGCAGATTGAGTACCGGTACCAGGATGACCGAACCTCTCAGCAGTTGAAAGTCCTCATCCTGAATCAACTCACGAATCGCTCCTGTACCATTGATCTCGTCGCCATGTAGTGCAGCAGTGACGAAGACGACGGGGCCCTCTTCTACGGCACGGCGAATGTGGATGGGAATCTTCACTGTCATACTACTGTAGCTTTCGCTCACAGCAAGTTTAACATCGCGTGACTCGCCAGGGGCAATCACATCCCCGTTCCATTCACCAATCGGCTTTCGTTGTCGTGGCTTGGTCATAGCAGCATCAGCCTTTTTCCGGTTATGCCAAGTCGGCTGCTGGTTTTGTTGGGTCTGTAAGCACTTCTTCGGCAACGGGCAACTCCGGAAGATCCTGAACCTTGGGTCGTCGTTTGCGGCGTGTCTTCGCCGGGATCAAATCACGCATCAGCTCAAGTTTACCGAAGCAAAGCAGCCGATCATTGGATTCCAATTGCCGATCTGAACGGGGATTGGGAATTACGGTCGTCCCACGATACAAGGTCAGCACGTTGATATCTTTATCACGTAAGCCGGATTCATTAATCGCTTTGCCGACGTAATCAGATCCTTCGGGAATATAAATTTCTGTGACTCCATACCCACGACTGACCGTTAATCGCTGGCGAAGATCGATCTCAGGAAAATCGACCTGGGCCGCGATGTAATCAATGATTGCTCCCGCGATGTCAAGCTGCGTGCATTTCTCGATTCCTTCCAAACCAGGCGATGAATTCACTTCCATGATTTGAGGTCCGTCTTTCCCCTCAAGCATGTCAACACCGGCAACGCGAAGCCCCATAATCTGAGCGGCTCGCACGGCTGTTTTACAATAGGTCTCGTCGAGTGTTACCGATTCGGTCAGACCGCCTCGATGGACGTTGCTGCGAAATTCCTGTCCTTGAGCGACGCGACGCATGGCAGCGACAACCCGATCGCCGACGACGAACGCCCGGATATCACGGCCTTTACTTTCGGCAACAAATTTCTGGATCAAGACGTTCTGCTTCTGGCTTTGCAACATCTCAATAATCGCTTCGGCCGACTTCACCGATTCAGCGAGCAGTACACCGATTCCCTGCGTGCCTTCCAACAATTTGATGACGACCGGCGCACCACCCACACGCTCAATCGCTGGCAATACATCTTTTTTATCGCGAACAAAAGTCGTTTGTGGAATGCCGATCTGGTGTCGGCTGAAGATTTGCATGCTCCGGAGTTTATCCCGTGAACTGGAAATGCCAGCAGACGAATTCGCGCAGAAGATATCCATCTGCTCGAATTGCCGCACAACAGCTGTACCGAAATACGTGATCGACGCACCAATACGTGGCAGAACAGCGTCGTAATCTGAGAGCGACTTTTGGTTGTAGAAAAGATCTGGTTCGGCCTGCTTCAGATCGATCGCGAACTTAATCGTATTCAGAACTTTCACCTTAAATCCACGTTGTTCCGCCGCTTCGTATAACCGCCGCGTGCTATAGCATTTGGGACTGCAGGAAAGAATAGCAAGTTTCATAAATGTTCCTTTGGTTGCCGATACGATCATCGAACAATATTGACTACTTCAACCTGGGTTTCTTCATTCGTTGCGGTTTCCCGCCGTAGTATGATTTTCCTGCGTCGACAAAAAACCGCTGCCGAAATGCTTCACGGCCCAGCAGCATCCGAAAGCCCATTTCGTCACGATTAGCGAGTGTCAGTTCAACAACCCAAATCACGCCGAGCAGTTCAACATTCGTAATGATCACCGGTCGCAGATTGGCTTTTCCGCTGGAGCTGCGAACAGACCGATACTCAAAGACCCTGGCTGTTGTCTCAATGACTTCATGGGTCTTGCGTTGTACAGGGTGCACTTTGAATCGGATCCACTGCTCGGAATCTTGCTCAAACTCGTGTAAATCATAAGCGTGGAGAGATGACGACCGAGCCCCTGTGTCGACTTTTGCTTTGATATTGTGAATCCCTAAATCCGGGAGTTTGACCCACTCACGCCAGCCGATCACAGATAATTGAGCTTTTCGTCCTCTGTTATTTTGTGGTGTTCTCGTCACGTTCGCTGCATAGCCTCCACTGTTTCTATTGGACGCTATTTTACCTTACTTTGTCGCATTATGCTAGTTCTGACACGCCTGATTTCACTGATTCTGTAGCATATTTCAGTACTCTTTAGCGATTAATTCCTCAAAACGTCAGTCAGCGTGCTTTATTTTTTTATGCGGTTTCACAAATTTCTCATCTGCTCCCACCTCATTTTCCTTCTCTGATTTTGCAGTGTAGTGGAAAAATAGAATCCGTGAACTCACTGCCTGGAGAATGGAATCGCTGCACCAAAAAAACAGGCTCTGCACTAATAGCGCAGAGCCTGTTTATCTTAAATTTGTATTGTACTTCAATCGTTACTTCGTGGGGTTTAACCCGAAATCCATAGGAGTCGCCGAATCCAATTTGGGAGCATACTCATAGGGAGCCGCATATTGATACTTCAAAGGCGCCTTAGGATTGATGAGATATTGATCCTCACTCCCGAAGTTTGATGCCGATGGATAGTGAGGCGTAAAGGCACGTGAGGGATTTCCTCCAGTAGGTGCATTGATGCGTTCTGACCAACCTAACGTCACATCCACTTTGCTAACGGCTCCCTGCTCACCCACCTGAATGACTGACAATGAGACGTTCTGACCCGGTTGTGCTTTGGCAAGCAGCGCGTTTAACTGGCGTACTGAAGCCAGACGATGTTTTCCGAATGACAAGATGATATCGTACTTCATCAACCCTGCCTTCTCTGCGGGAGAACCAGGTGCCACGTGCATGATGACAACTCCATATCCCGGATTTCCATCAATGTCCGTTCCGACTCCGGTCCACCAATCGGGCGCACCATTCGTCAAATGAGCAGCCAAAGGTCCGGAAGCATCGGTCGCTACGACTCCCAATGTAGCCTTATAATATTTCGAATAATGCTGATTCAAGCGTGCTTTATGAGCCTCGCTCATCAAGGCGGCATATTTCTGGCGGGCCGTTGAAGCTGCTTTGTTGTTGACAGTACCTTCTTGAGCCTGTGATTCATAATTCACGACCAGGAAGAGAGTGAGAAGACAAAACAAGCCCTTGCTCGATATAGACTTCTGCAAATTCATCTTTATACCCTTTATCTCAAAATATGTGCGCGACACATGAAATTTGTTTGCTGAGCTGCTTGATTTGAGGGCAATTGAACAATCGCCGCACTCAACGTATTTACCCAATCCTAGCTCACACATATACCTTGTCAAATACGGAAACAGGAATATGATGATTAATTGCATCATCATCATTTTCACGAAACGATACCCATTTAGTGTCATTTCTGACCTGACCAGCAAATTGGACTCGCATTCTGTAACACCAACTCCTGAATAATAAAATGGTTTGATAACCTCTCCAAACCGATCACTTTGACGCTCTACAGGAAAGACGAAGCCAACATGAAACATTCAGTGCGCTCTCACTTGAATCAATGTCTGATCAACTCAGTTGTCATGGCCGTTAGTCTTGCGTGTTGCGGGGAACGGTCATGGAGCGCAGAACAACAGCAGCGTCCCAACATCCTACTGATCGTTGCCGATGATTTGGGTTATAGCGACCTGGGATGCTTTGGGGGTGAGATCGAAACCCCCCAGTTGGATTCTCTCGCGGCACAGGGAGTGCGATTAACACAATTCTATAACACGGGTCGTTGCTGTCCTTCGCGGGGCACATTGATGACGGGCCAATATCCGCATCGGATTGGGCTGGGGCACATGACAAGAAATCTCAATCAGCGAGGATATCAGGGACACATTGCTGATGAGGCAATTACAATCGCGCAAATCCTGCAACAAGGTGGTTACCGAACATTTCTTTCCGGCAAATGGCATTTGGGGACAGAAGACCCGACAAAACTCGGTTTCGAAGAATTTTATGGAACTTTGGTCAGCGCCAAAACATTTTGGGATGTCAATCATTTCACAAGGCTGCCGGCGTCACGGGCGACACACACGTATCCCAAAGGAGAATTTTATGGTACAGACGCCGTCACCGATTATGCGATTGACTTCATGAGAATGGGCAGGCGCACTCCCGATCAACCCTGGTTTTTATACCTGGCTTATAATGCACCACACTTTCCTTTACATGCCCCCAAAGAGGATATTCTTAAATATGCAGACCGTTATCATGTTGGCTGGGATAAAATCCGGGAGCAAAGACTGGCTCGGATGAAGAAGTTGAACATTGTCCCAGGGGAAACGAAGCTCTCTCCCCGCTCCCGTTATTGGGACTGGGGTGAAGCGGAGGCCCGCGTGAATCCGGCCTGGGATTCATTGCCCACAGACCGCCGCGGTGATCTGGCGCGACGCATGGCCATCTTTGCCGCGATGGTGGACCGCATGGACCAGAATATCGGCCGCGTGTTAACCAGCCTGCGTCAAAACAATGAACTGGAAAACACACTGATTATTTTCACTTCAGATAACGGTGCCTGCGCTGAGTGGGACCCACATGGATTCGATATCAAATCCAGCCGCAACAATACACTGTACTGGGGAGACCAGCTCGACAAGATGGGAGGCCCGGATACGCACCACAGCGTAGGATCGAGCTGGGCGAACGCCTCCAATACACCGTGGAGACTCTACAAACATTTCAACCACGAAGGTGGCATCGCTTCGCCGGGAATTGTCCACTGGCCTGCGCAAGTCGAACAAGCAGGAACAATCGTCTCGGCACCGGCACACATTATTGATATCGCTCCCACACTGCTGCAGGCATCCCAGGTCAGCTATCCTACTCAATGGGACGGCGATTCCACACTGCCGCTTCCGGGGCAAAGCCTGATCCCTCTGATCAAAGGAAAAAAGCAGGAGACACGCACACTGTATTTTGAGCATCAGGGAAACCGGGCGATTCGAGAGGGTCGCTGGAAACTCTCTGCGATCCGGGGAGGCGGCTGGGAACTTTATGATCTTTCCCAAGACCGTACCGAGCTAGACGATCTGGCGCAAAAGCGTCCCGACCTCGTTACTCAACTGGCGCAAAAATGGAACCTCTGGGCGAAAGAAAACTTTGTACTCCCCTTCCCCAAAGATTACCGAATTGATTATCTGCCACCGTTAAAACAATAAAGCCTTTGGTGGCACTATAAAAAAACAGAGTTGGCCTGGAAAAACCAACTCTGTCACTTCAGCATGCTGAAACAATTTGTTTCACAAGGAATTATTCACTTGCGGCAGCGTTTTTATCTTTGTCTTTCTCGTTTAACCGAACCATGAGCCATTGCTGCGTCTCATCTTTCCCGGTGTGAACCAGTAAAGGAGCTTCGTCTTTTGTCAGATTATAAATCCCCGTGTCATAGACTGTTTTTTTATCATCGCCAACCGTCCAGGCAGCGCGTTGCGATTTCTTATCGACAGATCCCTGGACCTTTTGGGACTTCTTGGTTTTCGTATTCGTATAATTTCCCCGGATAATCCCCTCTGCATTCACTGCAAGTTCCACAACTGAATCAGACTTTGTCTGTCCGCTTTCTGAAAGTGCAAATACCCCCAGAGGCATCCAGTTTTTCTCGTCGCTGACATTCGCAGATGCGCCGGCCGCTGCTAACTGACTGGCTTGTTGTGTATATTGCTCTGAGGTACCCATATCCTGATTATTGACATAAACACTGTTGTCCTGATAGACCACATTGTTTCCATAGTCATAGTAGATCGGTTGGGAATTGGCCAAGGTTAACCAAGCCATCATTGAGCCCCAGGTACAAGCTCTCCAGGCGTAACCTGCAGGCCAGGTAGAAACATGCCAGACTCCCGGATTGGCAGCGTACCAGCCGGGATAATACATCCCATAGCCATAAAACCCACCTCGAATGACAGCGCCATGATAATAACGTGTAGAAGGAGGCACATGCGCAAAACCGGCTGCATAACCTCCATTAGGGCCATGAATCACACCGCCGGCAGTGGTTCCGCCACCGCGTCCATGAACCACGCCACCTGCGGCGCTCCCGCCATTCGGACCAACGGCTCTCCCGCCAGCAGCAGATGCACCATTGGGTCCAACCACACGTCCGCCCGTCGCTTTGCCACCATTATTACCATCAATGGAACCGCCGGCAGCACGACCGCCATTGGGTCCCGCAGCACCACCGCCTGAGATCGTATTTCCACGCGGCCCGGTATAAGTGCCTTTTCCGGCAACCCCGCCATTGGGTCCATGGTAAACATCTCCGGAGCCAGAGCCGTTAGCAATCGACCGATTCACAGTGTCACGTCCGCTAAAATCCTGGACTGAGGGATGTGAGTTCGTAACGGTGTTATGCCCAGCATCTGAGGGAAGGCCGAGAAAGTTATTCAGATTCTGACGCGTAGGTCGTTGATTAAAATTCATGTCGCCTACATTCAGAGAGCCATCAGTTCGAGAACCACGCATCCCATTCGCTCCCGACTGGTTTAACCGATTAAAATTATCCCCTCTGGATTGCTCAAAGGATTTGGCCTGATTAGAAAATTTGTTATTAAAGCCGGTATTGTCATTGAAACGGCTGGGGACATCAAACCGGCTTCCGTAATTGGTAAAGCGACTGCTATTAGAGCCTGCTCCACCTAAACCGCCATTTCCTCTTGCGCCTTGATCAAAACCACCGCCACCTAAGCCACCGCCACCCAAGTCACGGCTTCCTCCGTAGCCACCACCACCAAAGCCTGCACCACCACGATACCCCCCTCCACCGCCGCCAAAGCCTCCCCCTCCGCCACCGCGAAAACTACCTCCGCCACCGCCACCGTGAAAGCCGCCGCCCCCACCCCCAAAGCCTCGGGCCCAGGAAATGGAGGGTTCATACGAGAGAAAGAAAAACGACATGAGTGAAAGGAAACTGATGAAAAGTTTCATACTATTTATCCTCGTTTTTGATATTTCATAAATAATGTTTGCTGGTCAGTGAGATCTCTATTTACGTTTGGAGACCACTTCGAGTGCATCTGATAATTCAACGCCGTTAGCAGTCCGATTGACCGATTGCCAGCGGCATCCGTTATCATCAATTTTTGAAATAATATTATTCGCGCTGGTTATCATTCCGTTACTGGTGACTCCCCGCGATTCAATCAGCCACCCATTCTCAACGGGAGCCCAGATTCCCACCGCGTGGCTGCCATCGGAATTAAACGTCCACGACATCATATCACCGCTAATGGGATCGACGCCGATGATCTGTTTTCCAATCACTTGCTTTGAATCATTGCTGCTGACGAAGAAAGTCCGTTCAATAAATTTTTTACCGGGCAGCCAACGATAGTCGGTTGTCAGGGTGACGCCTTTGTCTTCGACCAGCCAGGTTCCAATGAGCCATTCCAAGTCTTTGAGTCCTGAGTGCGAAACAGAAGGAGTCACTCCGAATTCTTTGACGCTCACCATCATCCACTTGCCATCACGTTTTATGTGTGTGGCGGTATACTGGCTAGAATCAGGGGCAGCTTTGGGAATGGTGACAACGGTCCGTCCTTCTTCAAAGGCAAGATCGTCACCAACCTGTCGAACGGAATCGACTGAAATCTGGATTTTCGCTTGCTTGTTGTCCTTGAAAAACCCTTCATATGCTTTTTCAATGGCTGGTCTTCCCACCAGTCGCATACCGCTGGCTTCTATGTACTCCCCTTCAGGAGCCCAAAAACTGGCAACCTTCTTTGCATCCCCCCGATCGAAGGCTCCTTTGAATGCAACCGCCATATTCTTGATGGCTTGCTCGGCTGCTGAGGTTTGCGGTGCCGCTTGCGCTTTTGCAGGTGTCGGTTCCGAAGCCGCTCCCAAAGGAGTTCGTTGAAACTGAGCTAGCACAACAGAGTTGTTTAAAACAAAAAGTAACATCAAAAGGGGGACAGTGAGACCGTAACAGATCTTGCGTCGGAGAAGATTCATTCTGACATCTTTCAGAAATGGTGTTGAAATTCGCCTAGTTTGTGAGAGAGTGACAAAGCTGTTTGGCCCTGACAGCGATTAGTTTTATTCTATTCCTGTCTGTTCAATTTTGCACGCATTATTTATGATCTCTTTCAGAAATTTCATGAGCTGTTTACTCTAACGGAACTCTCAATTACCTAACTACACAAAAAGAGGGCTTTGGATAAATAATTCTTGTGCCCTAAATCCGATGACCCGGATAAGTAGATTCTTTACCTTTGAAATGAGGGTCTGAATGACATGTGTTTTATGATTGAGGGGCCCATAACCAAGAATCGGTAAAACATATCTGTTTTTATTTATGGTGTCGTTCCAACTGTGAATTTAAAATGTCCTTATTATTTAAGAATCATTGATGCTTCATCGTCTCAAAAAACTCGCTCCGCTTGTCATCATCACGATCTTCATGCTGGCACTCTGGTTGCTCTCCAAAGAATTGAAGCATTATAACATCCACGAAATCCGTGCTGCGGTAGCTCATATTCCTGCCTGGCGCCTCTGGGCAGCAGCTGGACTGACGATTATCAATTATCTGGTTCTTATCGGATATGACTATCTGGCAATTCGGGCCATCCATCACCCCCTCTCGTTCGGCAAAATTTCTCTGGCCTCGTTTACCGGTTTTGTCACCAGTTACAATTTTGGTGCGCTGCTTGGCGGCACTTCGGTACGCTACCGACTCTATTCAGCCTGGGGTTTGTCGGCTGTGGAAATTCTGCAATTGATCATCATGCTGGGTACGACTTATTGGGTCGGCGTCTTTGCTTTAGCCGGAGTCGTGTTTATATTTCAACCGTTTTCGATCCCGGAAGCGTTGCACTTGCCTTTTGATAATGTTCAGCCGATTGGGTATATCCTGCTGGCCATCGCCGTCGGTTATACATTGTTAACCTTCATCCGTAAATCGCCGGTCGTGATTAAAGGCATCGAGATTCGTTTACCCAAGACCGGCATGACTCTCTTACAACTGGCTGTCTCGGCCGCAGACCTGGTCATCGCCGCAGCGACACTCTACCTGCTGCTCGCCCCTGATTTATCAGTGGGATATGGAGAGTTCCTGGGAATGTTTCTCCTGGCCACCGTTGCCGTTGTGCTCTCTCACGTTCCGGGTGGCGTGGGTGTGTTTGAACTCGTCATTTTGACTTTGGTCGCCTCACAATCATCGGCTACGATCCTGGCCTGCTTGCTGGTGTTTCGAGTCATTTACTATCTGATCCCGCTATTTGTGGCAATGATCCTATTGGGGCTACACGAACTTTCGCTTCAACGAGGTCTTGCAACGCGTCTGGCGAAAGGTGTCAATCGCTGGTCAGCTACAATCGCGCCGCAGGTTCTTTCCTGGTGTACTCTGCTGGCCGGTGCTGTCCTGCTCTTTTCGGGGGCCACACCCATCGTTACAGCGCGTCTCGCCCACATACAACATACGATCCCCCTCCCTCTCATTGAGGTTTCCCATTTTATCGGCAGCCTGATCGGTGCTGCACTACTGGTGCTGGCACGTGGCCTGCAACGACGACTTGATTCCGCCTGGTGGTTAACCACCCTGTTTTTAGGTCTTGGGGTGATTGCTTCACTCTTAAAGGGATTCGATTTCGAAGAAGCAACCTTACTCTCAGTGGTCCTGCTGGCATTGCTGGCAAGCAGAAAACAATTTTATCGCAAGGGAGCTCTGCTCCACGAACGATTTAATCTAGGCTGGACCAGTACGATTCTGGTAATCGTAATCTGTTCAATCTGGCTCGGCCTGTTTGCTTATAAACACATCGATTACTCAGACGAACTGTGGTGGGTCTTTACCTTTAAAGGGAATGCCCCCCGTTTTATTCGCGGCAGTATTGGTGCCATCATTTTCCTGCTCTTATTTGCGTTCTCAAAATTGATCGCCGCCCATAAGCCACTTGCTCTCCAGCCCACTGAAAATGAATGGGAGGCGGTTACTCAAATCGTAAGTGCTTCAGATAAAACCTCTGCCAGCCTGGCTTTACTGGGAGACAAATCTCTGCTGTTAAATGAAGCTCAGACTGCCTTTATCATGTACGGAGTACAAAATCGCTCCTGGATCACGCTGGGAGATCCGGTTGGCCCGAAAGAGGAACAGGCAGAGTTGGTCTGGCAGTTCCGGGAGCTGGTAGATCGCTATGACGGTTGGCCGGTCTTTTATCAGGTTGAAGCCGAGAATCTTTCCATTTATCTTGACCAGGGACTGACCACACTGAAACTGGGGGAAGAGGCGCGCGTTCCTCTGGACTCGTTCGATCTCGCAGGAAGCAATCGCAGAAATCTTCGAGCCACTGTCAATCACTGCGAGAAAGCGCATTGTGAATTCTCAATTGTTCCCATCGATCAGGTTCCCGCGCTACTTCCTGAACTGAAACTCATCTCAGATGACTGGCTCAATCAAAAGGATGTCGCCGAAAAAGGGTTCTCACTCGGATATTTTGATGAAACGTATCTGAAGTCGTTTCCCATCGCCATTATCAGGCAAAATGGAAAGATCATCGCTTTTGCTAATGTCCTGGAAAGCGCAGGCAAGGCAGAGCTTTCCGTGGACCTCATGCGGTATCTGTCCGATGCGCCCCCGAGTGTCATGGAATATCTGTTTATTGAATTACAGCTCTGGGGCAAGCAGGAAGGCTATACCTGGTTCAACCTTGGTATGGCACCACTGTCGGGAATCCAAAACCGCCCCTTGGCACCAGTCTGGAATCGTACCGCCAATCTGATTTTTCGTCATGGCGATCACTTCTATCACTTTGAAGGTTTGCGGAGCTACAAAGAAAAATTTGATCCGGTTTGGACTCCCAAATATCTGGCATCCCCCGGCGGACTTGCCCTGCCTCATATTCTGACTGACGTCGTCGCTTTGATTGGAAAGACACACTCAAACTCGTAACGGACACCACACTATGGACCACTGGGATAAAACCGAAGGCTCTCCGATCCACTTGGGCGAGACCTGGGTTCCGTCAGAAAATGCATTTAATTTCGCTCTCTATTCAAAACATGCCGAGCACGTTTCGATCTTATTCTTTACAGAAGATAATCTGACCGAGCCTGTCTTTAAATTTCAATTTGAGCCACATCGCAATAAAACCGCTGAAATCTGGCATTGCCGCATCGCAGCTTCCGAGATCCATCATGCAAAATATTATGCGTATCAAATAGATGGTCCTTCTCCAGAGGGCCCCTATGAATGGCATGCCTTTGATCCGGAGAAACTATTATTTGATCCGTATGCACGTAATATTTTCTTCCCCCCCACGTTTAACAGGCAAATTGCCAGTCAGCCCGGCACTAACATGGGACATGCCCCGCTATCGGTCTTACAGTCCATCGAATGTGCCTTCAACTGGGAAGACGATCAACCGATTCACCACACTTCAAATCTTGTCATTTATGAAATGCATGTCAGCGGTTTCACAAAACGAAATAACTCGGGTGTTTCAGAAAACGCAAGAGGCACATTTGCGGGCGTGATCGAAAAAATCCCCTACCTGAAAGAACTGGGAGTCACAGCCGTCGAACTGATGCCCGTTTATCAGTTTGATTCCCAGGATGGTAACTACTGGGGATATATGCCACTCGGTTTCTTTGCGCCGCACAATGGTTATTGCATGTCTCAAGAAACCTGTGAACGACACATCGAGTTTTGTGAAATGGTCAAAGCCTTACATCGCGCCGACATCGAGGTCATTCTTGACGTAGTCTATAACCATACCGGTGAGGGAAATGAATTCGGTCCCACATATTGCTTCAAAGGGATTGACAACACAACCTATTATTCAGACACAGGTAACCCAAATTCTCCGTATGCCAACTACTCTGGCGCAGGAAACACGCTGCATACTGCGAACCGGGCCGTCCGAAAACTGATTGTCGACAGCCTGCAATACTGGGCAAAAGAGATGCACGTGGATGGTTTTCGATTTGATTTAGCCAGTGTATTAACCAGAGGAGTTGATGGAAGCATTGATGAATCGAATCCCTCAACACTCGGGCAGATTGGTTCCGACTCGGCTTTAGCCGGCCGGCGTTTTATTGCAGAACCCTGGGATGCAGGAGGCGGATTTCAACTCGGTTCAAAGTTTCCCGGACATCGCTGGATGCAATGGAACGCCGCTTATCGGGATACGCTACAACAATTCGTGCGCGGTGACGAAGGACAACTCACAGATTTAATGACCCGACTGTATGGCAGTTCGGATTTATTTCCTGACGACTGCATGCATGCGCTCAGACCATATCAAAGCGTCAATTACATTACCTCACACGATGGTTTTTCGTTATATGACCTCGTTTCATACAACGAAAAACGAAACTGGGAAAATGGCGAAAACAATACTGATGGCACACGCGATTACAGTTGGAATTGTAGCTGGGAAGGAGAAGAAAACGTTCCACCTGAAGTCATGAGACTCAGAAAACGACAGGTCAAAAACTTTTTTTGTCTGTTAATGGTTTCCAATGGGTCACCCATGTTTCGGATGGGTGATGAGTTTATGCAAACGCAAGGCGGTAATAACAATCCCTACAATCAAGACAATGAAACAAGCTGGTTAGACTGGAGTAGACTGGACACTCATCGGGATGTCTTTCGCTTCGTAAAAATGATGATTGCCTTTCGCAAATCACATTCCTCTTTGTGCCGTTCTCATTTCTGGCGTGAAGATGTGCACTGGTATGGTGCTACCCGCTATGTTGATCTTTCGGCCTCATCAAAAACGCTGGCCTTCTGCCTGCATGGAGCAGAAGAACAAGACGATGACATCTATGTCATGATCAATGGCACTCCAAATGCGATCGAATTCGGCATCCATGAAGGAACTCCTGGAGAGTGGAAACGCTTTGTCGACACTTCACTCGCCAGCCCGCAAGATATTCTGGAACCGGAAGAAACGCCCACCATCTCCACGATCTCTTATGATGTACAAGGTCGTTCGGTGGTTGTACTCCTTAAAAAAACAGTTTGATTTGATAACTACGGCTTCCATTCACAAATGACGTTTTCTGAAATGAGAGAAAAACAATGGATGGTATCACACAAGTAATCGGCAGTTTAATGATTCTCTTTGTCATTGTTATTTTATCTCGTCGTCATCTTAAGCGGATAACAAAGCGACGGACCACGGACGATGTAGAATCAAATGCCAACCAACAGCAAGACGACTCATGAAATGGCTCACAAATATTGAGACCGTCCGTGAAGCTTCGTACTGCAATTACATTCGAGCGATAGATTTTGGGGACCAATGTGCAGATTCATCTTGAATGTTTCCGTAGTGCCACCTATCCTGCGAAGTCGTGTTTGCGACAGGAATAAATTTGTCAATGCCCAGTTACAGGAGGTAAAAGGCCGTGAGTGAATTTCATCCGCCACAATCAGGAGAACAAGTTACAACCCGCTGCTGCGTTGTCGGTGGTGGCCCTGCCGGCCTCTTCCTGGGCTTTTTATTGGCGAGGGCCGGCGTTGAAGTCATCGTGTTGGAAAAACATAAAGACTTTTTACGAGATTTTCGCGGTGATACGATCCACCCTTCTACCCTGCAATTAATGCACGAACTGGGAATTCTGGATGAATTCCTGCAAATTGCGGACAAACATTTTGATTCACTTGATTTCAATATCGAAGGCAAGCAAATTCCAGGGCCGTACTTCACCCATCTGCCTACCAAATGCAAATTCATCACGTTCGCCCCTCAATGGGACTTTTTAAACCTGCTCGCGAAACATGCCGGCGAATACCCGAATTTTCAAGTTCACATGCAATCAAAGGCAACGAATCTGATCCACGAAGGCGATCAGGTTGTCGGCGTCAAAGTAGAGGGTATTAACGGCGAATATGAAATTCGCTCCGACCTGGTTGTAGGAGCTGACGGACGAGGTTCCCAGATGCGCATCGATGCCGGCGTCGAAATCATCGAAAAGGGAATCCCCATCGATGTCCTCTGGTTTCGAGTCGGAAAGTCGAGTGAGTTACTCGACCACACACTGGGACGGATCAAGAATGGTCGCATGCTGATCACGGTTGACCGTGGTGACTATTTCCAGTCAGGGTTGATTATTCAGAAAGGTACCTTTGACGAACTGAAAGCGGAAGGACTGGAAGCATTTCGCAACAAAATCATTGATATTCTACCAGAACTTTCGGACGGCATTGCAGCCATTGATGACTGGGAAAAAGTTCGTCTGTTGACGATTCAATTAAATCATATCACAAACTGGGCACAGCCCGGCCTGCTCTTTATTGGTGATGCCGCCCATGCGATGTCACCGGTTGGTGGAGTGGGTGTGAATCTGGCGGTCCAGGATGCGGTCGCGACTGCGAACCTGCTCGCGGATAAACTCTACGCCGGAACAGTGACGCTCGATGACTTAAACCAGGTGCAACTTCGCCGTGAGCCACCAGCACGTAAAACACAACGCATGCAGGTTTTTGCGCATCAGCGACTGTTTGGCGGCAACACCTCTCCGGGAAAACCGGTTTCGCTTTCCTGGACACTTCGAAAATTCGCCGGCTTGTTCGCCCCGATTATCCGGAAAAAAGCAGGAAAAATCATCGGTTTGGGTTTTCTACCCGAGCATATTCAGACCCCAGAGCGGGCTCCTAAGGAAACCGCCTCATTAACATAGCTCAGGTTATCGTCATCCAGACTCCGATACGAAATTCTCTGAATGGATCTGGCTTCTCAATCGATTGAATGGTTAGAATGAACCCTCGATTGAAGCACGATTATGTGCCTCAATACAGGGCATGCATCAAATCATTCACGAGAGGGGCACAGAATGCGTAACCGCTGTTTCAACATTCTGCTGTTTTACATCGCCTGCAACCTGCCTACTGTGCTGTCGGCAAGCGATAACATACCCACCCCTTCAGCTATCAAAGCCGCCATTCAGAATTCAATTCCTCTCATTGAAAAAGCAGCCGCCGGTTCTGCCCGTGAACGAAAATGTTTCACCTGCCACAACCAGGCACTGGCCGTGCTGGCGCTGGATGAAGCCAAGCAGCGCGGCTTTACGATTGACGAAGCCAACTTCCAATTGCAAATCGAGCACACAGCCGCCCATCTCAAACGAGGCTTGAATAATTATCGTGCAGGTAAAGGTCAAGGAGGCGGTCCCGATACCGCCAGCTATGCACTCTGGACACTCGAATTAGCGGGGCGTCAACCTGATGAAGTCACCACAGCCGTCACTGGATATCTGTTAGAACGTAACCAAGACAAAGCACACTGGATCCGCAACTCCACCCGCGCCCCTTCCATGTCCAGTGATACCAATACCAATTACTTCGTCATTCGAGCCTTGAAAACTTTTGGTACTAAGGAACAGCGTCCTCGAACCGAAGCCCGCATCAAACAAGCGCAACAATGGCTACTCGATTTAAAACCAGCTTCAACCGAAGAACGGGTGTTTCAACTGAGATCATTGTTCTTGCTAGATGTCGAAGAGAGTGTCACGAAAACTGCCATCCATGAATTGATCAAACAACAAAATACTGATGGCGGATGGTCTCAACTTCCCACCATCAACAGTGACGCTTATGCAACGGGAACAGTACTCGTTGCGTTACTACGATCGGATCAAATCACGGCGGATCATCCCGGGATCACACAGGGGATCCAATATCTACTTCAAACACAACAACCTGATGGCTCCTGGCACGTTGCCAGCCGCGCGAAACCGTTTCAAACCTATTTTGAAACAGGCTACCCACATGGCAAAGATCAGTTTATTTCGGTGACAGCCAGCAGTTGGGCTACCGTGGCGCTATTACTGGCACTGCCGGAAACAAAATAAACTTGTTGAAAACTCGTCCCCAAAATGAAATGTTGATGAACCTGAAAATCAGTTTCGCAATTCCGTTCATTTCTGCTATAAAGCGTGAGCTTCCTGTAAACATGCAGGGCAACACATGAAACCAAGCCAACCTGCTACCCCAATCACTGAAAATAATCACAAGGATCGATGACCATGTTTACCCGCATTTCCAATGGATGGGCACTCACGAAACAGAGCTTTCGTGTCTTGATGCTGGATAAGGAACTCCTGCTGTTTCCCATCATGAGTGGTTTTTCCTGCCTGCTGGTTCTGGCCAGTTTTGCAGCCCCCCTCTGGAACAGTAAATACATCAATGTCGTGATGACTGAGAAGCAGCTTCCCCAGGACCCCGTTGCTTACTTAATTCTATTTGCTTTTTACTTTGTGAACTTCTTTGTCATCATCTTTTTCAACTCCGCTTTGATGTCCTGTGCGATTATTCGTCTCAAGGGTGGCAACCCGACAATCGGCGATGGATTCCGAGCCGCCATGAATCGCTTGCCACAAATTGCCGGCTGGGCACTGGTGAGTGCTACCGTGGGGTTCATTCTAAAGTTGATTGAATCCCGTTCCGAAAAAATCGGACAAATCGTTGCCGGTCTGCTGGGCATGGCCTGGTCCATCACAACCTATTTCGTGATACCAGTTTTAGTAGTGGAACAGAAAAACCCACTTGAAGCTATGAAACGCTCTGTGGGGATTCTTCGTAAAACTTGGGGAGAGTCTCTAGTTGCGAATTTCGGTATTGGCTTGATTGTCTTCCTGCTGGTGATCCCCATGATCCTGCTCATTGTTGCCGGTGGTTTTATTATCGCATCGGGTAACGCACTCTTAGGCGGAGCCTTGATCGCAACGGGACTCGTTCTCATCCTCTTAATCTCGCTCGTCTCTTCCGCCATGCATTCCATCCTGATCGCAACCATCTACTTATTTGCAGCAGAAGATAAAGTGCCAGAACAGTTTGACCGCGATCTCATCGCACATGCTTTTAAACCTAAACGAAGCAGCTAAAAAGAATTTGCTCCTCAATCAGCTTGTTACTTTGTGGAATCCTGATCATAGTGCCGCCACACCAGGCGGCACTCCAAAGGATAGTCCGTTAACATGCCGTCGATTCCTGCTGCACGAATTTGATTCCAGACAGCAGGATTGCGACGAGCCTTGCCGGAACCACCAAAGTTAAACAGAATCTGTTTTCCCTGTTTTCTAAGATTATCAACTTCTGCTTTTTGAGGAGCAAAAGTGAGCAGAAACACATCCAGTAGATTCTCCTTTAAACGAGCATCAATACTCTTCCGATTGACGTTCTGACCAATCCGCATACGGGGATCCAACTGCTTCAACCGTCTGCTCATCTCTGCACTTTGGTCGAAAGCAAAACAATCCTCGAACAAATCATATTTATCCAATAGATCGATAAGCTTTTTTTCTCCGCTAGGATTCAGTTGCTTGACATTGAGGGCAATGATCGTTCCCCCTTGTTTTCTGGCTTTGATCAATTGTAAGGTTTGCTCCAATGAAGGAATCCGCGTCCCGGCAAAAACAGGATCAAACCATCGGCCCGCATCAAGCTCCCGAGCTTCGGCCCATGTCAAATCACGGATTGATTTTTGCATGCCGTTCGTCGTTCTCTGCAAGCTGTCATCATGAATAATCACCAACTCTCCGTCTTTTGTTGTGCGGATATCAAGTTCAAAGCCGATTCGCAAATCAAGGCAAACGCTAAATGCCGGCAATGTGTTTTCCGGCGCATGTCGTAACATCCCCCGGTGAGCAATCAAAACAGGATCAGCGGCAAATACAGCCTGCGCGAGTATGGTATAGCCCAAAAGCACAAAGCTAACCGCAAAACACTTAAATATCATCATGGGCATCGTCCCTTGTCTGGCAGATCATATACAGACTCGTATCTACGTCAGTCACTTCCTCTATAGTATAAAAAGCGAAATCAAAAAGCAGGTCACATCGGAAAAGATTATGCTTGAAGAGGTCCCCCTTCCCCTTCTATCATCAATGGTGCCACTTTACTCGACAAAGTCATATCTTATGGAACACGCCATGCCTTACCGACCATTCCTGCTGCTAGGTCTGATTTTGATGACGAGTCCCTTACTTGCTGCGGAGAGCGATATTCAATTGCAATTATCCACAGCAAACTACCAGAAACACGTGAATCGGTTCGCGAAACAAGGTTATACCCTGACTGATGTCAGCGCTTACCGGGGAAAAAGAATTGATCAATTCGCAGCGATTGCAATCAAACAACCAGATCAAAAAGCGTGGAAGTCCCAGCATGGTATTGATCCCCGGCAGCTTGAGGAAAAATTAACCCAATACGCAAAAGCAGGATTCCAGCCAGTCGTTATCAGTGGTTACGAACGAGTGGGAAAATCGCGATTCGCCGTCATCTGGCAAAAGTCCGACTCAGCCAATCATATTGTCCGGCATTCTTTATCGAATGCACAACTACAGGCAACATTACAAGAACTAAAACAGCAGGGTTATGCCCCCATCAAATTAGATGGATACACACTCAAAAACCAGCCCGTTCATGCAGGCATCTGGATTAAGCAAAATAAGACAGCCTGGGAAGCTACCTGCAATCTTCCTTTAAACGAAGTCTCAAAAACATTAGATGACTTTGCCACACGCGGATTTCGTCTGGTGGATCTCTGTGGTTTCGCCATTGATGACGCCCCCTTTTTCCACGCACTCTGGCTAAAAGAAACGGACAGTGCCTGGATCTCGCAATTTCATCTCACTCTGGATGAATACCAGAAAATTGCAAATAAAATGACGGCGAAAAATTATCAGTTGGTTAACATCGACGGTTATCAAATCAAAAATCAAACCTACTTCAATACCATCTGGCAGCAATTTGAGGATCGCGATGGATTCGTAGTCCCCATTTGGAAAACAGCCGATGACATTCCCGTAACGGGATTATTTCAGAATGAACTCGCTTCACTGGATCATTCCATTAAGGATTTTCTGAAAGAACACCATCCTCCCGGAGCAGCAGTTGCCGTCAGCTATCGCGGCAGGCTCGTATATGCGCGTGGCTTTGGATATGCCGATAAAGAACAGGAACAGCCAGTCCAACCCGATAGTCAATTCCGGATTGCCAGTCTTTCCAAACCGATTACTGCAGTCGCGATCATGAAACTCGTCGAACAGCAGAAACTGAAGCTGGACACAAAAGTCTTTGATGTCTTGAACAATCACCAGAAACAGCTTGCAGAACAAGGCGTTGATCCGCGGTTGAAAGAGATTACAATCCGACAACTGCTACATCACACCGGAGGCTGGGACCGCAGTATCTCCTTTGACCCGATGTTCCGCTCGGTTGCGTTCGCGAAACAATTAGGAAAAACGCCCCCTGCAGAAACAAAAGACGTGATTCAAGTCATGTTGAAACAGCCTCTCGATTTCAATCCGGGAGAACGCTATGCCTATTCGAATTTCGGGTATTGTCTCTTAGGCAGAGTCATCGAAATGGTAACCAGGCAGCCCTATGATGATTATGTTCAACAAGTGATCTGTTCCCCTTTACAAATGAGGCACACACAGTTGGGAAGAACATTGTTGAAACATCGCCAGAAAAATGAAGTCAAATATTATAGCCCCCAGGTCGGTTCATCGGTCTTTTCTCCGGAAGATCTGGAACAGATCCCGACCCCTTATGGAGCCTGGTATCTGGAAGCGATGGACGCGCATGGTGGCTGGATCGCATCGGCCCCCGACCTGGTGCGGTTTGCAACGGCATTCAATCACCCCGATCAATGTCCGATTCTCAAAGCTCCAGCGAATACTCTCCTGTTTGAACGTCCTCACGGACTTGCTGGTTTTAATCAGGACGGAAACCCTAAAGCCACCTACTATGCGTGCGGCTGGATGGTAAGGCCTTTTGAAACGACCGGAAACGCAAATCATTGGCACAACGGCGCGCTGCCCGGAACCTCTACATTATTAGTCAGACGGCGAGACCAGATCAACTGGGCCATCCTGTTCAATACACGTTATGGCAAAGATAAAATAAACTTATCATCTTTAATTGACGGCCCCATGCATGGCTGGGTAAACAACATCAAAGATTGGCCTGAGAAAGATCAATTCAAACGTGATTAGCTCGTATTAGGGTTGATGCCAGCGTTTGTTGATACCGGTGTTTAAGGAGCGATTCGTACCAGGTTCACTTTTTCAAATGCTTGTCAAAAAACTGGTACGCCGTTTCACGTGTGGCGGGAGGAAAATCATGCCCTGCTTCCGGGTAGACGGCTTGTAAGTTTTCTGCTGAACCAGCCAACTGATAGATCGGCTTTACGATTTGAATTACATCTTTCACGCCAGACACTTCAAAGTTACTGTCACTAACTGGCGAACAAGCGAGAAACGCCCGCGGGGCAAAGCTTGCTACGATTTCGGTAAAATCAAAAGGAACCAGATCAGGGTTATTCTGATATTGGCTGTTGATCAACGGCATGTAGCGGTCGCTGGTCCAGCCTTTTAATTTTCCACCATAATATTTGTGAAAACGAGTGAAACCACAACTGGAAACCATCGCTTTAATCCGAAGATCAAAGGCGGCGGTAAACATCGTGTTATGTCCTCCCAGAGAATGCCCGACACAACCGATTCTGTCCCCGTTCACATAATCCAGTGACTGCAGAAGATCGATCGATCGCATATTATCATAGATGGCCTTCATAGTGCCGCTACGATATTCTGGATGCGCCTTGAAATCATACAAATACTCGCCAAATGAAGGATAATCGGGAGCCAACGCAACATAACCACGCTGCCCCAGCTCGAACGCATACTTCAAATTTGGCAGGCCTTTGATGCCCGCTGGCTCTTCTTTTCCAATGGCAGAATTCGTCTGATGCAAACACAACACAGCCGGCACAGGATGCTGCTTGCTGGCAAACTGCGGGATAAACAAATAGGCCTGCACTCTCTGCTTGAGATCATCCGTATGATAGGAAATTTTCAACCGCTTCGTCGTGCCAACGGTTATTTCTTCCAGCACTTTCATATCCAGCGGAACCGGCTGCTCAGGACAAGACACTTCCCCCATGACCGTTTGCATATTTGACAGAATATGCTCGCGACGCGTTTTCCAGTCCGCCCATGTTTTGATCGGCTGCTTTGCTCCACGCTGATCCAGATAATACGAAAGATCAAGGTGCTCCTGATAGTGAGGAACACCTTGATTCGTAGAAGGTTGTTGATCAGCCGCCATGAGCCAGGACACTCCCCCCATTAAACAAACCAATACTCCGCAAATTCGCAGCATCTTTGATTCGACTTTCTTTCGCGAAACGTTCAGAAGGGTTTGGTCAACATTTTGTGAACAATGCTATTTGGATTTTGCTGGCTTCGGGTCTGGTTTAACAGGTTCAGCAGGCACAACCAACGTATTTTTAATAATGGAATTCGTAAGTTTTTCGTGATCCGATTCAACATCAATCAGCAGGTTGTTTCCAAAGATGACATGCGTCGTCGGTTCGATCACCTGCACGGCTTTGGGACGAACTGAGGAAAACAAATTTCCGGAAACCGTCACACCGCGAGTTCTATCGAGAGTCAGACCGGCTGCTTTCAAGTCATTTGTGCGGCGTTTGACTTGCCCGTTTCCGATATAACTATTCGAGAAATTATTGCCTGTCACCGTAATCCGGCCGGACTTTGGACCAATCTTCAAGGCATCTGCAGCCAACAAAGTGAATGTATTCGCACTCACGGCACAACCATGTGCATCATCGAGAATAATCCCACTCCCATTATGGGCTATCACATTTGCAGACAGTGTAATTCCATAGCATTCCCGATCGAGGACAATCGCCCTGCCCTTACATTCTTCGATCATATTCGCACAAACAATCGAGCCATAGGTACTTTCAATAATCACACCATCGCGCAGGTGGTCGTCCAGATTATTTCCACTCATACACAGATTAAAACCATCTTTACAGTGTAGTGCATCCAGGTTTTCTTCAAAGTGATTGGCAGAAACGACAATGTCGTGACAACCAATCGTATTGAGACCCGTTGCCTTGTTATAAGTAATCAGACAATCTGAAACACGGGGGTCTTCAAAACAGAAATCCAGAAAGATTCCATCACTGCCATGATAGCTACAGGTCACTCCATGAATATAGATTTCCTGAACCCACTTGGCATTGATGCCCCGCCCACTCTTTTCATTTCCGGTCAGGCGAAAGTTCTGTAACTGCACACGCCAGATACGAGGCTTCGGATCTTTCTTACCATTCGGTAGTTTAGCATCCGTTGGTGGGTGAATGGCAATCGCGTCTTTGCCCGCTTCATTCTTATTATGGATATGGGTCGCCGATCCCGATCCAATTAACAGAACATCCCCTTTCGTAATCACTAAAGGTTCTGTAATCTCAAAATTGCCGGGAGGCAGCTGCACAACTCCCCCTTCAGCCGGAATCGCATCGATGGCTTCCTGAATCGAAGCATAATTTATCGCGTAAATCACTGGTCGTGCACCAGCCAGCTTCGGCTTGCTTGAGGCTGGCTGATTTTCCTGGCCTGCGGCAATGAAGCTCAAATCCAGATTGATCGCCAGAGTCACAATAAAAAAGGAACACACAAAAGCGGTTTGGGAACGTTTCATAACAGGCAGGACCTCTCATAGATAAGAAGCGGGCTGGAGGAAGAAGGCAGTTCTAAATGCAACGGCCTCCCACAATCGATTCGCAAGGGAGTCATACTGAAGCTGAACAACTTAACATTCTTACGTAATTGACTCCATGACAACCGAATCCAATTAGATAGTCAAGCAGCAACAGATGCTGATAAGTAAATTCAACCGTTTTAGAACCAGCGAAAAATGCATTCTTTAGATCACACCAGACTGATTTTCTCTATCCAGGTTCAACCCAGGTTCAACAATCGTGGTCGGCTTGTTTTTTACGACGGGAATGCTAGAATCCCTCTTCGCGACAGTTGCATCTGTTTCTAATTTCAGTAACATAAACAGTCACAACAAGTTGCACTTGTTTTAGCACGCTGGGCCAAACAAAAAAACGTAACAATCCGTTTTTTCAGTAACCCAGCTCGTACGAAAACAGTCTAAGAAAACAACTAAGCACCCGTAGCTCAACTGGATAGAGCACCGGTCTTCGGAACCGGGGGTTGGGGGTTCGAATCCCTCCGGGTGTACTTCTTTTACCGTCTCAAACAGGCCTTGTGACCACTTTCAGCGTCGGATGGACAGCACGAGGTGCTGTCCATCTTATGGCTGTTCGGCGTCATCCGCTAACGGCGAGGTCAAC
>Ga0222668_1000082_pt1 | contig 68273 bp, 53 predicted proteins | sample AntAcemetagen728_FD_179823 | JGI IMG/M metagenome (GOLD analysis project Ga0222668, IMG submission 179823) | Saline water microbial communities from Ace Lake, Antarctica - #728 | ecosystem: Environmental > Aquatic > Non-marine Saline and Alkaline > Saline | place: Antarctica: Ace Lake...
AAAAAGTTAAGGTATCGCTTTGTCCAATTCTCAAGACGTCATCCTCTCCGAGTGGTGGATTTGTATCAAAGTCAATGATCATTGGTTCCTCTCCCATTTGACGAATAAAAAATTGCAAAGTAGAATCAATCGAACCATTGCCGCGCTCGTCTGAAATCTGAACGCTCAATTCATAAAGTCCTGCCAAGGCAGAATCAGGAACAGGGTAAAGAAAGCTGGTGGTGAATGTTGAACCAGAAAGATCTCTGACCTCTACAAACTCCCAAAAGCCAACTGATTTAGCGAAAGCCTCTCGCACTCTAGTTCTCACTTGGCCCAATTCTTCATTGTCTCGTCCTGAGACATTTATCTCCAAAGTTTCTCCTGGAGAAAATGAGGTGTCATTCAATTCCAAGGAAATAATTTCAGGTGAGACCTCATCATCTGAGACTGTATTGCAGCCTACGCAAACAGCTAAAAAAAAGAAAAGGCTGGCTTTTCGAATCATGGCCGAAATGTACGAAAAGCCAGCCATTGCATTAGTTAGTTACAGTCAAATTAAAGGTAACGTCAATATCAGTCTCACCGCCCGAAGCCGCAAAGTCATCGATCGCAATTCCAGTCGCATCCTTGTCCAATTCATGGCGCAAAACGATTCTTACCGTTTGATTGCCCGAAGAGGGTTGAAGCGTATTCCAAAACGTTGACAAACCCACGGGGTTTCCATTTCCGTCGACATCAAAAATATTGTAGGCAATTGTGATTGAGCTATCCGCATCTTGAGCGATGTAGAAAAACTGATGGTCATCTGCCTCTTCGACTATTTCCTCGGTGATGTCCTCAATATCGGCTGGATTAGAAGCGTCCAGCACTTCTACGCTCACAGTGTAAGAAGCACTGTCGCTTAACACGATATCATCAATAATAGGGTCGTCACCTCCAGGGCCATCTGGGTCGCTGAATGCGAAAGTGAGGACAGATTGATCACCGTCATTAGTAAATGTCAAAACCAAATCGGTAATGAGTTCTTCCTCATTTCCGCCTGATGGACCACCATTATCGTCGTCGTCATCGTTTTCGCAAGAAGCAAAAGAGATCGCAGCCACTGCGATAAGAGAAAATTTAAGGTATTTTGAAATATTCATTTGTTCTGTTTTTTAAAAATTATGTTTGACTCTAAGTGTAATGTTAAGTCCCGGCTCGTCCATGTAATAGCGAAACCGGTTCATATAATTGCGGTAAGTGTTGTTCAGCAAATTTTCAACTCCTAGTTGAAAGGAAGTTCTCCCCAGCCTCATTCCCACTCTGGCTCCTACCAAGAAATAACCATCGGGAGCCGCAGCAAAATCGAAACTCGACGGCAGAACTGTTGATGCCCCTGGCTCGAATACCGATTCAAATGGAAAAACTTCTGGAGCGCGGTATTGCTCCATGGTGTAATTTCCCGAAAGGGCAATCCACGGTTGACTTATTCTATTGAGATCATCCCAAGTCTTTTTGATCTCAAGCGAAAATTGATGCGCGGGAATATTGATGAAAAAATTTCCATCCCCGACATTCTGTGCCCACACCAAACTAGCCGTCGCCAAATAAGAAAAACCCTTCACGAGCTGTCCCTCCACTTGCAAATCAGAGCCCCAGTATAGCGCATCAGTTTGCTCGTAATCGAAACGTGGAAAAGCACCACGAATCGTCAACTCAATGTCCCTTGGATTCATGAAAATGTAGTTGTCGATGTAATTGGCATAGGCTGTCGCCAAAAAGCGCGTCCGACCAAAAACCCTTCTCCACGTGGCACTCAGCGAATAAGAACGCTCTTGCAAAAGGCTGCTATTCCCCTGCTCTATCGCTCCAACTCCGTGGTGGAGACCGCTGGCGAACAATTCGTTCACAGCTGGTGCCCGCCAAAAAGTAGCTGCGGAGAGGGTCAAGTCACCTGATTCGAGGTTTTTCTTTGCTGCCAAAGCCGAACTAAACCCATCGAAACCCAATGTGAGCGGATCGTCTTCACTCCCAAAAGGACTAAAAATATCGGCATCGTAACGCTCGTAGCGAATACCGTATTTCAACTTCCAGTTTCCCAGATCACGCTGTTCCAAAGCGAATATCCCAAAACTTGTATTGCGGTAGTTGGGCATAAAGTTTCTTCCCCGAAAATTATTTTCACGGAAGAGTCCCGTTAACCCAAAACTTCTGGAGGAGCTCCCTGCGCTATTTCGCCAGATCAATTCACCGAGATGGGTGGTGAGGGCATAATCCAATTGAGGGTTGACGAGTTCTTCGGGCGATGGATTGATTCCAACGTTCTGTGTATGGCCAGTAGGGTAGATTCGAAGCGTTTCATTTTCGATTTACCACTGAGCCAAAACAAACGTTTTTACTTTTAATTTTTGTTTCAATAAACGTCAAAACTTTGTTTTGGCGTTGCCTGCTCAAAGAACAGGACTTTCAATTTATCTCTAAATGCCCTATTGGCTATACACCTTGTTGGGCACTGTTTTAATTTTCTTTTCAATCCACTTTTCAAGTCTTCTTTTATCCCAATTGACTTTTAATTTGCCAAGTCCAAGGGGAAATAGTGAATATGCTATCAGAATTCCAAACATTTCAAGTCCACCATCCGAGTCTTTGAAGATTAGTCCATAGAGCATTAGAAAAAGTAGCGAATACCAGATACCATAGAAAGCAATAATCACCCAACCTAAACTTATTCTCAAGTCAATTACAACTTGTCCTTCTTCCTGATTTATAGTTCCTTTAACCCTTGACTTAAAGGGGTCAGACCAACCTGTGGGCGGATTGATGACAGTCTTGACTTTTCCATTTTCAACTGTTCCTGTCATTATTTTATCAGGAAAAAAGTTAAAGCCTTCTAATGTCCCTGACTGAAGAATTGAACTTACGCTGCCAATAGATAAGTCAGTTCGTTTAGAAATTCTTTCGTTTAGTGTCAGTTTCATTTTTTTAATAGTGCCCCTAACATGCGCATCAAACTCCTTGCGGGAGTTAAACTGACGCGAGTAAATCGCTTCGATTGTGTTTTCATCATCCAGTTTTAACTCAAAACTCCCTTTGAAAAGCTCATGCCCAACTTCTTGATTCGGCCGATCAATGTCGTAGGAGAAATCGGTTGTGTCAGGATTGCTCCTAATCCCCGTTATCACTTCGTAGAGATCGGTGAGATTGCCCAGATGTGAATAGCGATAAATCCCAATGCGCTGATTGAAATTGCTATAGAAGATTTCCGCCTTCCAAGCTTCTCCTTTCCAACCCAATGCATAAGAATAATTCAATTCCTCAGCGCCAGTGTTGTCCAAGAAAACATCGGGAGTTTTGATATCCCCAAATTTCTTCGCAGAAATCTGCCCTCGAAAATAGAGCGGAAATCTCTCCGAAACTCTCCCCATCAATTCACCACCCAAGGCTCCACCTCTTCCATTGGTTGCGCCCATTCCCGTGATCGACCCCGAAAGAGAATCGCTGCCAAAAACGTCGGCAGGTTCTACCAGAAGCAAACCTCCGATGGCATCGGGAGCGTAACGCAGCGCATCCACACCCTCTATCACACTGACTTGCTGAGCCAGAAACGGATCTATTTCAGGTGCATGTTCCGAACCCCAATACTGCCCTTCTTGGCGAACGCCCGCGTTGAGTACCAACAAGCGATTCCCCTGCAGCCCGCGAAAGACAGGCTTTGCAATGGTGTTGCCCGTTTCTTGCATTCGCATACCGGGAATGGCTAGCGCTTGTTCAGCCAACTGGAGGCCGGTGGTGGTTTCGAGCTGGGCTTGGCGCACTCCAATCTTGGTGAACGTCAAATCCGTTTCTTCTTTCCCTTCCACTACGAATTCACGTAAAATCGATTCGTCGTGACTGAGTTCAAAGACGATTGTCGTGTCTCCCAAAACCTGAAGCATGAGCTTTTCTGTCGCACAGCCAATGTGCGAGACTTTTAGGGTATAGCTCCCTTCGCAAATCCCCGAAAGAGAAAAGAAACCCGCAAAATCAGCATAGACGCCTTGACTCGACTCTTGAAGAATCACAGAAGCGTAGCTGAGACCCTCTCCCGTCTCTGCATCCACCACTTGACCATCAATATCAAAGGCGCAGTTGTTTTGAGCATTGACATGGCCAAAACCCAAAAGACTCATCAGGATTGAAACAATCCAAATGAAGGCTCTCATAAAATTGAAAATTAGAAGTTGATTGAAATATCTGTCTTTGAATTACGCGACAGGAGGGGCTCGTGGGCCCGAAACTTCTAAGGGTTTAATGTAAACGGGATTTTCTATTCTGCTTAGATTCTCGTCAGCAAATAAAGTTGTAGCGCCTTGAGAATTTAACTCAGATAAGAAATTACTGTTCGTTTGAAAGAGAACGCAAAGCTCGCATTGGTGCTCGTGCGAGCAAATCGAGTCTGCTCCTGAATCTGCTTCATGGTGATCACCATCACAAATACCGTGATGCTCTTCTGCATGATGGCTTTCGTGAAATAGCGCATGCAGGCTTCCCTCCGAAAAGAGAAGCCCCATGAGCACGACAAAAGCTATTGCGGTATGTTTACGCAGATTCAAGAGTTCAAAGGTAACCAATGATGATTCACTTTTGTAACGAGAAGCATCATCCAATATTGAATGTACTTTCTAACTACTTCTTTACTACCAGTTGGGAAGAAACTATCCCACCAATCAGCGCTCGCAAAATGTAAGTCCCTACTTCCAAGGTTTCGAGATTTACTTCATTCACATTGTTCTCCTGCAAAACGAGTCTCCCGTTTACATCGAAAATAGAAACCAACTGAGGAATAGATTCTCCTGAAATACGAATGCGGTCTGTCGTTGGATTAGGGTAAACTTGGAACAATGCTTCGGCTCCGTTTTTAATGGAAAGCGGATCATTGGTAATGAAATCGTCCATGCAGAAATAGGCTGGTGTATTCATCCCGAACTGTCCGACATCGCTAGAGGTAAGCGCGAAAGAAAGGCTATCGGCTTCGCCCAAAGAAGTGAGGTCAACGTAAGTCCACTCATCAACGATGTAATCCTGAGAATTGTCGGCGAAGGTGAAATCAGCTAAATAAAATTGAATGTCAACGTCAGAGAGTTCTCCTCCTTGGTAACCTCTAATGATGAGTAAGAAAAAATCGGCATCATTTCCTGTAACGCCGCCAAATTTTTTCGCGAAAGCATCTCCATCCAACATGCTGAAATAGGCATAGGTACTATTGGTAATGTACATTCCTTCTTGGCTTGCACCACCCTCAAGGCGAACAATCGACTCGGTCGACACATAGGAGGTAGCATACGTATCAGACGTGAACCCCGCGCCAGTAATTGCGCTGTACTGGTTCATGAAACCTGGAGTTGTGTTGTCCGTTGCGTTCGCAATGGCCCAACCTGACCAGCTCGAAAAATCTGTGTTAAAGTCATTCGGCAAGAAAATATCACTATCGGCAAAGCCTCCTTCGAGATCACTTCCGTTCAAGAATGACTCGGGCTCGAGGTCGAAGTTTTCAAAACCTGCGGTAGAAATCTGGGCGCTGGAAATGGTGAAAGCAAATACAAAAAGAGGTAGAATTAAATTTTTCATGGACTAGATTTTGAATGATTGTAAGTGACGCGGATTCCCGCTTGAAGGTTTATGCCCGGCATTGGGCGGCGATCGATGACGAAATAATCGGCATCGTATAAATTCATGATATCGAAGAAAAATGAGGCGCCAACTTTGGAATGATCCTGTTTGGCTTTCCCTGAATATTGTAGGCGCACGTCGGCGGTTTGAAATTCGGGAATGAGTTCGTTCACACCTCTTGCCTCTCCCGTGTATGAATGTCGGTATGACATGGAAAGACCCCTCCATATTGCTTTTAACGATGCGAATGCCAGCTGCCCTGGTGTGTAAAGCAACTGCTCTCCGACTTCCATTCCAGGTACATCTGAGTTTCCTTCATTGGTGGATAGGATCCTGTCGTAACCGCCGTCGATCGTAAATTCCACTTCAGAAACATTGAACCTACTGCTCGCTCTAAACTCCATCCCTCGGCTCCAAACAGTCGCCAAATTAGATGCAGACCAAAACCCTGAACTCTCGCTAGGGCTCCACATAATCCAATTATCTAGCTCGCGATTAAAACCGGTGACCGACCATTTAAAAAATGACTCCTTGATCCAAAAACTATTCTCAATGGTGGCTTCTTCGCTCCAACCTGTCTCGGCCATCAAGTCGGGATTTCCGCCAGGCACCCAAAATCGATCGTTCAAAGTAGGAAGCCTAAAATTCTTAGAAATCTTCCCTTTCACTAACCAGTTTTTGAGTGGGCTGTATTCCGCGCCAATCGATGGAACGGGAGACACAAAGTCTCCATCAAAAACCTCTTGTCGCAAACTGGCTTGTAAGGTCAAGTCCTTGGCCGTGTATCGCCACATCCCAAAAACTGACCATCTATACTCCTCGGTAGTTTTTCCATACTCCTTCGCTTCGGCTTGGGTAATGGTTTGGATATGACCAATAAAAACTTCGTGTTTTTCGCTCAGCGAATACTGACCTGTAGCTTCCGCCAAATAAGTTTTAAAACCACTGGGTGCTTCCAGCCCTATCTGTGGATCAGTGAAGAGAATTCGCTCATCAAAAAAAGCAGCTTTGACATTTAGCCTAAACCTTGCCGACTCATGCTTGTAGTTCAGCATTGCTCGAGTCGCTTCATCTTTCTGCTCTGCAAAACTTCTCGTTTGCACGTTGGTTGGTGGAATCTCTCTAAATGAATTCTGGTGCCAGAGATGCGCTGTGATTTGATCCTTATCAGAAATCTTCCAACCCAAATCTTGGGTAAAGAGTCGTTGACTCAGTTCGGCATTGGTCTGCTCCCTTTCGGGCAAATCATCTGAAATGGGATAGGTAAAATCATTGCGTGCTTCGCGGTATTCGAAGGAGGTCTTGGAAGAAAATCTTGTGGAGCTGAGCTCAACGGAAGTGGCTTGTCGCAGCCTTCCAAAATCACCAAGAACTGTTTCAGAGCTAATTGCTATCCGTTCAGAAAACGAAAGGCCATTCTCTAAATTGATCACACCACCAATAGCGCCGCTGCCCCATGCACCTGAGCCGCCGCCGCGCTCGAGGCTTACAGAATTGAAAGAACCTAAGGGAAGCAGGCTCAAATCTAGCTGACCTAGCATTGGGCTTTGCACAGGTAGGCCATTCCAAAGAACCAAGGTATGACCCGCTGCACCGCCTCGAATGGAAGAAGTAGCGAGGCTACCCAAACCATATGACTTAATATAGATCCCTTCTTTTTGAAGCAATTCGGAAAGATCAGAGACCGGTATTGAAGCTATTTCAGCACTTCTCCAATGATTTACCATACTGCCAGGACTATCATTTCGGATACTCTCTGCCGAAATCTCAACCACAGGAATGTGCAGCAGAGTATCTGGCTGACCATTGGCTGTCATTGCCGAAAGGCAAAAAATAACCAAACATAAAAGCACGTGTCTTAAGCGGACATCCATAATCTTCTCGCGGTTGAATTCGATTCGCAAAAAGACACTATGTTGAAACGGGGAAACCCATTGAGCAGCAGAAAGCTGCACGGGTGTCGAGTTTGAACATTGCTCTTATTGCGAAAGCAAAATCCATACATTCAAAGGAGGCATTCTGGCTTACAGCTCTGTGGCTGCTTACAGTTGCGCGACAGCTCGTGACTTTCACACGATTTCCCTCTTTCAGTCAGCTAAGTGCTGACAGCTTCGAAGTACGCAGGACGAAAGTAGACAATAAAACCACGATCGAAGTAGTAAAAAAAACTTTCTCGTAGCTGAAGAACTCAGAGGCAATCGAGGTGTAAATAGAAATATAAGAAGGGTGGTTTGAAATGTTAGTACGACCTATATTTGTACGAAATTTTCAGAATACATCTTGAATGAAAGTTATCATAGCTGGTGCAGGAGAAGTGGGGTTTCACTTAGCGAAACTCCTAACGATGGAGGGGCATGCCTTAACGGTAATCGATAAAGATCCCGACGCTCTGCAGCAAATCTCGCAACACTTGGACTTAGAAGTGCTGGAAGGAAGCTCGACATCTATAGTCACCTTGACCAATGCAAATGTTCAAAAGGCAGATTTGGTCATTGGCGTTACCAGCAGTGAAGATGTAAACATCACCACTTGTATCATGGCGAAGCATTTGGGTGCAAAAAGAACAGTTGCTCGTATCTCGAACGTAGAGTTTCTGACCAGTAAAGAAAAACTGGATATGGCCCAAATCGGAATTGATGAGTTGATCTCTCCCGCTTCTTTGGCAGCGCGTGAAATCAAGCGACTTTGCAAAGAGTCAGCTTTGACTGATTTCATCGATTTTGACAAAGGCAAGCTTTCGCTAGTGGGATTGAAGGTGGAGCACGACAGCCTTGTGGCAGGAAAAACCATTGAGGAATTGGCTCACATGAACAGCGATATGAATTTCATCACCGTCGCCATTCTAAGAAACAATGAGACCATAGTTCCCAAAAAGGATACGCGCTTTCTAATTAATGATCACGCTTATTTTTGTGCCAATCCTGAAGGCCTAAATCGAATATTGGAAATCTTCAAGAAAGATCGAGTAGAAATCAAGCACATCATGATCTTAGGTGGGAGCTCAGTGGGCTACCACGCCGCAAAAGCTTTGAGCAAGCGCTACCGAGTAAAGCTTGTTGAGCCCAACAAAGAGCGATGTATAAAACTGGCAGAACTACTTCCTGACACTCTTATCATAAATGCTGACGGAAGAAACGTAGACATCCTTGAGGAAGAAAATCTCTCGGAAATGGACGCATTTATAGCTGTAACGGCTAATAGTGAAACGAATATCATTACGAGTCTTGTTGCCAAAAATCACGGTGTCGATAAGACCATCGCTCTGGTAGAAAATATTGACTACATCCATCTTTCTCAGAGTATTGGTGTAGATACGTTGATCAATAAAAAACTGATCGCGGCTAACTTCATTTTTCGTTACATCAGACAGGGTGAAGTACTTTCATTGACGAGTTTGCACGGTGCAGATGTAGAAGTTCTTGAGTTTGAAGTTCCTCCGAATGCAAAGATTATTGGAAAAACCCTAAGTGACTTGAAGTTCCCTAAAAATGCAGTCGTTGGTGGTGTGGTTAGAAACAGCGTTGGCCGTATTCCCGACAGCAATTTTGAGTTTGAGGAAAAAGACCATATCGTTGTACTTTCTAAAATGCAATGCATCCACAAAGTAGAATCATACTTTAAGTGAGAGTCAATTTAATCGGTATTCTAAATATCCTCGGCGTTTTGCTTTTTATCAATGCGGGGCTGATGCTGGCATGCATTCCGTTCGCCGTTTATTTTGATGACGGGACTTTGTTCAGCTGGATTGGCTCAGTTGGTGTGAGCGGTATTCTGGGAGCATTGCTTTGGTTTTCTACTTTTCGTCACAAGAATCAACGAAATATCAGAAAGCGCGATGGGTACATTATCGTAGCGCTGAGTTGGGTCGTAATGGCAATGAGTGGGGCTGTTCCGTTTATGCTTACGGACTCTATTCCAGATTTCACCAATGCCTTTTTCGAAAGTATTTCGGGATTTACGACAACGGGAGCGACCATCTTGGATGATATTGAAAGCTTACCTGAGAGCATTCTCTTTTGGAGAAGCCTTACTCAATGGGTCGGCGGTTTGGGATTTATCGTTTTGGTCATTAGTATTCTTCCCTCACTGGGTATTGGGGGTATGCAGCTCTTTTTGGCAGAGGCTCCAGGCATCACTGCCGACAAGATTCAACCGCGTATTCAGGATACGGCTAAGCGGCTTTGGTTTCTATACATTGGCCTGACATTGGCCGAAATGGTATTGCTGTACCTAGCGGGAATGACGGGTTTTGATGCCATCAACCACAGTCTTACCACCATGTCCACTGGAGGCTTCAGCACTAAGCAAGCCAGCATTGCCTATTTCGAGTCGCCTGCCATTGAATACATTATCACCTTTTTCATGTTTCTGGGAGGAACCAGCTTTGTACTGATCTACTTGGCGCTCAAAGGCAAGTTCAATCGAATTTGGCAAAATGAAGAATTTCGTGCCTACGTAACATTGACCGCTGTGGTAACAGTGGGAGTATCGATTATTCTCATGTTCAAAAACGGCATCCCACTGGAGCAAGCCTTTCGCGAAAGCATTTTTCAAGTGGTCGCTATTCTCACTACAACAGGTTATGCTACCGCTGATTTTACCATTTGGGGCAGTAGTGTTGCACTCATCTTTTTCACATTGATGTTCGTCGGTGGATCTGCGGGCTCTACTGCTGGTGGAGTAAAAATCATCAGGCACTTGATGATTGCCAAAAACTCGATCATTGAGTTTAAAAGGCAATTGCACCTTTCGGCAATTATCCCGGTGCGTTTTAACGGAAAAGCGGTGGCTCACGAAATCACCAGAAACATTCTGGCCTTTGTGATTATTTACCTGACCATCTTCGGAATATCGTCTGTCGCGCTCACCCTGCTAGGGATGGATGCACTAACGGCAATGGGATCGGTAGCTACATCCTTAGGAAACGTTGGCCCTGGACTTAATGACACTGGTCCTTCGATGACCTTCTCTGCGATTCCCTCCTTGGCAAAATGGATTTTGGGAGCGTTAATGGTTATTGGTCGCCTTGAAATTTTTACGGTTCTTATCATTTTCACTGGCTATTTCTGGAGAGACACATGATCGAAGCAGTCATATTTGATATGGATGGCTTGCTCATTGATAGCGAGCCTTTTTGGCGCCGAGCCGAGATAGCCGTTTTCACAACCCTTGGAATTGAATTATCCGAAGACGATTGCCGCGAAACCATGGGTTATCGGCTGAACGAGGTGGTTGAACTTTGGCACTCAAGAAAGCCTTGGAACGACAAATCCATGGAGCAAGTCGAAGAGGAGATTCTCGCTTACGTGCAAAACTTGATAGAAACGGAAGGGGTGGCCTTGAAAGGAGTCATGGAAACCATAGCACTCTGCAAAGAGTTGAAGTTAAAAACAGCCATTGCCTCGTCTTCGGCTATGCGACTGATAAAAGCTACGGTGAAGCGGCTTGGCCTTGAAGCCACATTCGAGGTATTGCATTCTGCAGAAAACGAAGAATTTGGAAAGCCGCATCCCGCAGTTTTCATTCATGCCGCTAAAAAACTAGGGGTACGAAACGAAAATTGCTTGGTGTTTGAAGACTCATTTCATGGCATGATAGCTGGCTTGGCTTCCAAAATGAAAGTTATTGCAGTACCTGAGATGATGAATGACCGATTTAAAGCAGCTCATTTAACATTGGAATTTCTCGACCCAAAGCTGATTAAAAGCTTTATTTCCAGCCACTAACTTTTCTCTCAAGTTCGCGTATAAAATGACATATGCGGATGTGCACCCTTTTGTTCTTATTGATCTCGCTGCATTCTTTTAGTCAAGAGCTCGACGACCTTAAAAAGGCCGAATTACTCTATGAGAACGGTGACTATCAAGATGCAATATCCATTCTTGAAAGACTCCTTGACAAGGATCAGAATAGCTTTGAGGCCCTACTCCTACGTGGCAATTGCTTTCAAAAGGAGGAGAAATTTGTGGCGGCAATTCAATCTTACGAGAGAGCAGAATCTCTGCAGAAAGAATCAGCTCTGCTCAATGCAAATTATGGAGCAGCATTTATAAATCTGAAGCAGATGGACGAAGCCAAAGACAGACTCAAAACTGCCCTTAAGCTCGATTCTGAATTGCCTGAAGCCCATTATTTCATGGGCAATTTAGATTACCTCAACTTCAGAACAAGCGCAGCCCTAAGGCATTACTCCAAAGCTATAAAATTAAAACCTGAGTACCGTGATGCACTTTACATGAGGGCGGCAGCCTACGCTGAAATGGAAGAGTATGCTCTAGCCCTTCGCGATTACGAGAAAGTGCTGGAGTTGGATCCCAATTTGGCTGTAGCCAAATACAATATGGCGGTTATCCTCATTGCCAGCGAGCAATACGAAAGAGGGCTGAGCCTGCTCGATGAGGTAAAACCCGAGCAATTGCCCACACCCCGCGATTTCTACTACTACCAAGGAGAGGCACTCTACTTCTCAGGAAAGAAAGAGGACTCTTGCGAATTGTACGCAAAGGCAGGTGAAATGGGAGATTCTGAAGCTCAAGAAATCTATACGAAGCATTGCATGAAAGGGCAAGAACGCGAGAATAAGCAGCCTGAGAAAAAGGTTATTCGAATGGCATTCTAATACTGTCCGTATGCTCGGATGAGCCACTCTTCGATCTTCTTCCTGACTTCTGTTCCTGATATTTCGAAGTTGTTCACCATAATCACAAAAGCCAATTCTCTTCCTGAATAAGTTTGAAGAACTCCAGCATAAGCCTTGATATTCTTCATACTACCCGATTTCAATTTGGTATTTCCCGACAAATTAGTGCGCAGTCCAAACCATTTTACACTTCCCTCTTTTCCCGCTTCAGGAAGTACCTCCAGCAAATATTTTTTTTGCACATCCGAATTTCTCATACTTACCAGAAGTTGAGCGAGTTGTTCCGCAGAAACGGCGGTAAATCGAGACAGCCCGCTTCCATCATAAGCAAAAAAAGTGGCCTCTTGTCCCCAGATTTTCTTGAGATATTCTTCCAGCGCCTTCAAACCGCCTTCAATAGACGGGTCTCCTTTTTTTGCGCCAAGCTGCACTAGCAGGCCATCTGCCATCAGATTATCACTTTGCCGATTGATGTGTTTCACCATTTCGCTGAGCGGTATGGATTCTGTCGTCGCCAATTTTTTGTAGGTAATCGGTTCGCGAAACAGTTCCCTTTCTGCGGTGTATCCTTTTGAAGGAATCCCAGCTTTAGTCAAGCTCTCGCGGAGGTGAAAAGCCATAAGGAGAGCGGGGTCGGGAGTGCTACCTTTGATGGTGTACCGATCTTGGCCTAAGGGCAAAGTGCCCCTGACAGTCCTTTTCATATCCAAGGGTGAACCATAAATGTAGGCTTGGTCGGATTGGACGGTGCTACTCAATACCTCAGACTCGATCACTAATCCAGGCACTTCAGGGTAAACGCTCAACAACTTGGCTGGAAGATCAGGTTCAGCAGAAGTGCTGAAGTTCAAGAAGTAAGTATTGTCGTTAAAATTCAAACCGTGGATACCAGCCCCGAAATAATTGCCCATATCCTCCCAAACACGAGTGCCTGGAATGCTTTGACCCTGAAGGTGAGCACCGTTCCCTATCACATTTCCTGTAATGGAATCAATACCTGCAGAGATCACACATTGAGTGTAGACATAAAGTAATTCATCAAAACCGCCGTTGAAATATCTCGAACCCAAGGAAGGATCTCCAGAACCAACGATGACAATGTCACCATACAAAACGCTATCCTTGATTTCACCCGTGTAAGCCAGAGGGGTATTGAATCGGAAATCTCTCCCCAACTCTGCCAAAGCCGCCGAGGTTGTTGCCAATTTCCAAACCGATGCTGGACAAGCCAATACATCCTTATTGTATGATTCTATCTCCTCCCCTGTTAAAGCGTCAACTAGCATGGCAGATATAGTAGCTCCAGCAAGGTTTTCATCTGCAACCAATCGCTCAATTTGAGCTTCACCAAGGAAGCTAATTAAAACGGCAGAAACGGTAAGAAATAGTCTATTTGATGTCATTGTTGAATTCTTTCAGAACTATAATGCCAAAAAGGGGGCATTTCGTATACTTTCGGCATCGTAAAAGAACTGTTTTGTGCGGAATAGCGGGCATATGGAGTAAAAAAGATATCTCGACCTCACGGTTAGAGGCTCTGTCCGTAGCATCAGAAACGATCGCGAAGAGAGGTCCTGATGCCAAAGGGAAAGCTGTGTTTCGGAAATGTGCATTGGCCCATAGAAGGCTTTCGATTATCGATACAGACTCGCGTTCGGATCAACCGATGAGGAAAGGCTCTTATAGTTTAATTTTCAATGGAGAAATCTACAACTATAAGGAGCTCAAGAAGGAGCTAATCACAAAAGGACATTCTTTTCAAACAGAAGGTGATACGGAAGTACTCCTTTTTGGTTTGATAGAAGAAGGTGTGAACTTCTTAAAAAAAGTCAATGGTTTTTTCGCTTTTGGCTTTTACCACGAAAGTGAAAATAGCTTGATCATTGGCCGAGACCGATACGGTATTAAGCCAATGTACTATCACCGTACAGATGATGAAGTGATCTTCGGCAGCAGCTTGGGAACGGTTATGCCATACTTGTCCAATCCCAAAATTGATCAGGAAAGTCTGTCGCTCTATCTCGGCTTGAGTTATATCCCTTTTCCGAAAACTATACTTAGCAATGTACTTAAGCTTGCTCCAGGTACTTGTCTGCATTTCCATGGTGACTCTGTGAAAGAAGAAGTCTACTACAAGCTAGAAAGTGGCAATAGCAAAGACATTCCTGCAAAGGAAGCCGAGAATTCTATACGTGAAAAACTGACGGAATCCGTTCGGAAGCGGATGATCTCTGATGTACCCCTTGGTACCTTTTTGAGCGGAGGAGTTGATTCGTCTATTATCACTCAAATAGCTTCAGAATTTGATAAGTCTATTCCTGCTTTCTCCATTGGCTTTCCCGATCAAGCTTATTTTGACGAAAGTCAAAAAGCCACTGAAATAGCAAAGCATCTGGGCGTGGAGCACCATATTTTGGAAGTAACGGAAGACGATCTCGACGAGCATTTGGATGATATTCTGAATGCCATGGATGAACCCTTTGCCGATTCATCGGGAATTCTCGTGAATATGCTTTCAGAATTTGCCCGAAAGAAGGTGAAAGTGGCCTTAAGTGGTGATGGAGCTGATGAGCTATTTGGAGGTTACAACAAACACCGAGCACTGCTTCGATCCATGAAAACGGATTGGAAAAATAGCATCCTTAAGAATACTTCACCGCTACTAAGCCTTCTTCCTTCCTCGAGGAATCAAAAGGCATTTGACCATTTTCGGAAAATTCAGCGGTACTCGAATGGCCTACAATCAGAATTCAGAGATCGATACTTGGAGTGGGCTTGTTTCACTCCTGAAAGAGAAGTAGCCTATCTACTAAAATCACATCAGGGTTATGCGAAAAGCCAAACGATCAATAGTTACTTAGATCGACTTGACGAGGGAGATTTTAATTCGGTTTTGGAAACTGATTTCGCACTGGTTCTAGCCAATGATATGCTCTACAAAGTAGACGGAATGAGCATGCACCGCAGCTTGGAAGTTAGGGTTCCCTTTTTGGACCACGACTTGGTAGACTATGTTTTTTCTCTGCCCTCAGATTTAAAATTGAATAATCGTTCAGGTAAGATTTTACTGAAAGACGCTTTCGCGAATGAATTTCCGAAAGAATTTTTCTCTGGTTCGAAAAGAGGGTTTGAGGCACCCCTCACCCATTGGTTTAAAGGACCTTTGAGAGAAAGACTGGACCGCTTATTTACAAAACAACTCATTGAGGATCAAGGGCTTTTTGATTACAATCAAATACAAGACTTAATTAAAAATGCTCTAAGCCGTGCGCCAGGTGATAGCCCTCATACGCTGTGGGCTTTGTTGGTTTTTCAACATTGGTATGAGCGATTCTTTTTGAACTCTACTCTCCCATAAACTTTACCTTTGTTGCTTGGCTGCAGCTACACTATGCCTCGAATTCTCAGAATAATAAACCGCTTCAACTTGGGTGGCCCCACTTACAATGCCGCCTACCTCACAAAGTATCTGCCACCAGAATACGAGACGATGCTATTGGGTGGAATGAAGGACGAGACGGAAGATAGCTCGCAATTTATTGTGGAAAATCTGGGTATTACCCCAACGGTACTTCCAGAAATGCATCGTGAAATAAACATCTTCAATGATGCTGCGGCTTACTACAAAATCAAAAAGATTATAGCCGAATTCAAACCTGACATCGTTCATACTCATGCCTCCAAACCAGGAGCACTGGGCCGCTGGGCAGCACATCAGATGGGCGTACCGGTTATCATTCACACCTTTCACGGACACGTATTTCATTCCTATTTTAATCCCGCTAAAACCAAATTCTATAAATCGCTAGAACGAAAACTGGCAAAAGTGAGCACCCGCATTATTGCGATCAGCGAAAAGCAAAAAGAGGAGTTATCCATTGATCATGAAATTTGTCCTGCTGAAAAAATTGAAGTGATCCCTTTGGGATTTGATTTAAACCGGTTTCAAGATGGTATTGCCAAGAAGAGAGAGGTTTTCAGAGAAGAGTTCTCTCTGGCAGAAGAGGATATTGCGGTATCTATTGTTGGAAGACTGGTGCCTATCAAAAATCACGAACTTTTTCTGGACTCCATGAGATGGGTGAAGGAAAGAATAAATAGAAAAATCAAGGGGTTCATAGTAGGCGATGGGGAGTCAAGAACACACTTGGAGAATTACTGCGCAGAAATAGGACTCACCTATAGCAGCGATTCTGAGGATGATGTAGATATTTACTTTACTTCTTGGGTGAAAAATGTCGACTTTGTCAATTCAGGTTCTGATATCATAGCACTAACTTCAAAAAATGAAGGCACACCCGTAAGTTTGATCGAAGCGCAAGCGGGCAATAGAGCTATTGTGAGCACACGCGTTGGTGGTATAGAAGATGTAGTGATTCCCGATAAAACGGCATTGCTTAGTGACCCTAATAACAAAGAAGCCTTCCAGCAGAACTTGTTAAAACTAGCTTCGGATGATGATCTCAGGAGAGAGTTGGGAGAAAGAGGTTGGTCATTTGTAAAAGATAAGTTTCACTACGAGCGTTTAGCCCGCGATGTTGCTGCTCTTTACGAGCGGCTATTGGTAGATTTTTAATACTTTCGAAGCTTAAAATAGCGTGAACAAATTCCGCATGACAAGAATTCTTATTTTAGTTGTAGTTTCTTTATCTTTAGGTAGTTGCACAATCAACAAAGACCTATTATTCCAGACTCCGACAGATTATTCATATGACGACATTCCCGATTCTGCTCAAGTGGAGGTGGTAATTGCGCCCAATAATCTTTTGAACTTCGATTTCTTTACAGGAAACGGGCACATTCTCGTCGAGCAATCCATCGGGAATGGCATTTTGGGAGGCGGCGGTGGTCAGAACAATCAAAACATGATGAACCAACGAAACCAAATTTCCTATTTGGTGAACGAAGATGGTACAGTTAAACTACCTGTTCTTGGTCGTGTAAATCTCGACGGACTCTCTGTAAGAGAAGCAGAAAGCAAACTCGAAGACATGTATTCTGTTTACTACAAAGAGCCATTCGTGATGTTGCGAGTACAAAATAATCGGGTGATCATATCTCCAGGAGCGGGTGGAACAGCACAGGTTATCACTCTAGTCAATGCCAACACCACCTTAATGGAGGCCTTGGCGATGGCTGGTGGTGTAGATGGCAGAGGTAATGCCAGTGAAATCAAGCTGCTCCGTGAAAACCGCGAAACTGGTAGACGGGAGGTATACCTCTTAGACCTAAGTACGATTGAGGGAATGGAAGCGGCAGACATGATCGTTCAGGCAAACGATATCATCTATGTTGAGCCGTTGCCGTTGATTGCTCGCGAAATCCTTGAAGAAATCACGCCAATCGTAACCTTGATCACCACAGCAGCCTTACTTATTGCCATTCTGAACGTTAATTAAAGAATGTACGGCGAGGACATATCGAAGATCAATAATAGTTTTGAGAGCTATAAAGAAAGACTAACCAATTTCAGCAATGAATTTGAACTTGGGCTTTTTCTTCACATACTCAGAAAGAACCTTTACCTGGTCGTAATTTTCGTCTTGGTAGCAATCGCTGCATCTCATCTTTTTCTCAGGTATACCGCTCCTGTTTACGAAGCCCGAACAGTCCTCCAGCTGAGCAATAGCGATAACGCAAAGCGGGTGCTGAATGTGAATCAATTCTACGACAACAATAGCTTACTTGCAGAGATCGAACTAATGCGCTCGAAACTCCTCGTGCAAAGAGTTGTGAAGAAACTCCCGCTCGAGATCTCTTACTTTGAGAAGGGAGAAGTACTTACAGATCAGCGATATCCAGCCTCCTCTTTTGTCATAGAGATGCTCGCCATAACTGATTCGTCCATTATGGACACGCCCATTTTTGTTCGATTTACAGAGAACAATACCTATCATCTTGAGCTAAGGGGAGGGCAACTTGGCAAAATCCATAGAGTGGGGCAATTGGCCGAGAACAATTACTTTACCTATAAGCTTTTGGTGATTGATGCCAACCACTTCAAGCGAGTAGAAGAAGCTGAAATCGAGTTTTACTTTAAAATGAACCGGCCACAGACATTGGCCAATCAATACAGTAGGCAGCTGGGCATCAAGATCCTCAACAATACAGCTAAAACAGTAGAATTGAGCCTAAGGGATAACAATCCTGGAATAGCTCGAGATTTTGTTGTAAACCATGCCGAAGAGTACATCAAGTTTGAACTCGAAAATAGAGAGCAGAGTGCAACTAGCATTATTCGATTTATCGATAGTCAACTCGATACCGTATATCGCAACCTGAGGGATTCAGAGTTATTGCTGAATATTTACAAAAAGGAAAATAAGATTTCCAATTTGGACAATCTCTCCAGCATTTATTTTGACTATTTCAGAGAGTTCGAAAACGAGATGGTCGAGCTCGAGCTGGAAGAGAGTATGCTCGCTCAAGTGATTGAGACCATAGAAACAGACTCTGATGTTGATGTCTATAACATCATTCCCATTCTGACCGGTACAAAATACGAGACCATTATCGCCTCCATGCTGGAGAGTCTCAGAGATCTTCTCATTTCTAGAGAAGAAGTACAATTTGATCTCAAAGAAGGCAGCACTAAGCTCAATCAACTTGATTACAGCATCAATATCCAGAAAAGGCTCATCATAGAAAGCATTCAGTCTGCCTTGCGCAAAATTAAACGTCGCCAGGAATTCCTTGGTGATAAGATGGCAGAATATGAAGGTGATTTTGGCGAACTACCGAAAAAAGAACTTGAGTTTGCTAGACTGAAAAGAATTTTTGACATCAACGAAAAGTACTACACCTTGCTTCTCGAAAAGAAAACGGAATACCGTATTTCTCAAGCTGGTTACGTTCCTGAGAACAGAGTTTTGGAGCGGCTAATTTCCTCGAATGACCCCATCTCACCAAAAAAGAATTTAATCACTACGAGTGCCATCTTGGCCGCAGTGCTTTTGAGTTTGCTGATTATTGTTATCAAGTATCTTTTGCATAGCAACATCACTTCCTTGAGTGAAATCACCAAGCTTTCAAATGCCTCCATCAATATCCTTGGAATGATTCCAAAGTATAAAAAGGATATCCCGACATCTCAACTGCTGATTGACAAGAGCCCGAAGTCAATGATTTCTGAAGCTTTTCGAAGCTTGCGTACCAACCTCCAATTTATGGGAGATGGCGTTGACTCTGATAAACCTAGGGTGATTTCAATTACATCAACGACATCAGGAGAAGGAAAAACTTTCGTAGCCATTAACCTCGCGGGTATCATCGCTTACTCTGGCCAACGAGTTATCGTATTGGATTTGGATATGAGGAAACCAAAGATTCACATTGGTTTTGACGTTGATAACCTCAAGGGAATGAGTACTATTCTCATCGGGAAAAGTTCATTGGAAGAGTGTGTGAGAAACAGTAAGGTCGAAAACCTCGACTTTATTACTGCTGGACCGATACCGCCAAACCCCGCAGAACTGATCATCGGAAAACGCATGAACGAGGTGATCGAGAGACTGAAAAAAGAATACGACACCATAATTATTGACAACCCTCCTATAGGGTTGGTAACGGATGGTATTCCGATGATAAAAGAAGCAGATCATCCAATTTTTATCTTCCGCGCTGATTTTTCCAAGAAGCAATATGTTCAGATGGTTGATAGATTGATCAACGAAAACAACTTACCCAACCTCTCAGTAGTGCTAAATTGTGTAGATGTAGATCGAAACAAATATGGCTACAGCTATGGGTATGGATACGGTTATGGATATGGCTACGGTTACGGATATGGCTACTATGAGGATGGTAAGAAGGAGAAAAAATCCTGGGTAAAAAAAGTATTTGGTAGCTGATGAAGGTGGTTCAAAATCATATTAGCGGTTTATTGACATTGGAGCCCAATGTCTTCGAAGACGATCGAGGTTATTTCATTGAAAGCTTTAACAAAACAGCTTTCAAAGACGCCACTGGAGTAGATGTTGACTTCGTTCAAGACAACGAATCCATGTCGAACAAGAATGTTCTTCGAGGTATGCATTTTCAAATACCACCCTTTGCTCAAGATAAGTTGTTGCGAGTAGTAAAAGGTAGCGTCATCGATGTGGCAGTGGACTTGCGTCAAAACTCTCCGACATTTGGGGAATATGCCAAGGTGCTACTTTCAGCAAAAAACAAAAAGCAGTTCTTTGTGCCTAAAGGCTTTGCCCATGGATTTTTAGTCTTGGAAGATCAGACGATTTTCAGTTACAAGTGCTCAAACTTTTACGACCGCGACAGCGAAAGGTCATTGAAATGGAATGATCCTGCGATAGGCATAGATTGGGATATTGATGAACCTATACTCTCTGCTAAAGACAGAGAAACGGAACAGAAACTGGAGAATTTCAGTACTACTTTTTTGGTTTAGTCATGAAGGAAAGTTCACAATACATCATTTACTATATTTTCTTCTTTCTTGCCATGACAGCATTAGCACTGCTTATTAATAGCATACTGCTAAGGTTTGTAAAAACATTGGGGACAAAAAACCAGGAAGGGGTAACCGTGAGATGGAGTTCCCAAACCAAGCCAGCAATCGGCGGACTTTCTTTTTTCATACTCTTTTTGATTAGCCTCTGCTTGTGCCTTTTTTTCTATGATTATAAAGATGTGGTCAGCGAACCCCAGATCCCTGGCCTTCTTCTTAGTGCTGGATTGGGTTTTCTTATGGGACTAACCGATGACGCCTACAATACCAGACCCATTCTCAAGTTAAGTATTCAGATCCTATGCGGCGTCATCTTGGTTTTGACTGGTTCGACAATAGCCCTCTTTGAAAACGATTGGATGAATTATACACTCACAGTATTCTGGATTGTAGGTATCATGAATTCTATAAATATGCTGGACAATATGGACGGAATTGCTGCTTCCGTCGGTAGTTTCATTTTGGCCGCACCGATCATCTTTATGGTTTCTACAGAGACTTATGGAGACGTTAATTTCATGTTGATCGTTGGAGTGTTGGCTTCTCTCGTTGCCTTTCTCTACCACAATTGGTACCCCAGTAAAATGTTTATGGGAGATACGGGAAGCCAGTTTCTTGGTGTTATTTTGGGATATGTTGGGATCCACTATTGTTGGAATGTCGGATTGGAGCACAATCCCTCTCAAGGTTGGTATAGCCTTGTAGCATTGTTGACCGTTTTCATTTTGCCCATCTCAGATACCCTTACCGTTACCATCAATCGTTTGAGAAGAGGTCAATCTCCTTTCGTAGGCGGAAAAGACCATACCACTCACCATTTAAGTTATCGTGGGTTTTCAGACTCTCAAGTGGCCAAAATTTTCGTTTTTATCTCGGCTTTTTCCGTTCTGCTCTACACTTTATATCTTATTAACATCGATCCATCAGATTATGTGATGATTGGGATGTATCTTTTCTACTTCTTAGCCGTATTTTTCATACTATATATATTAACTGAAGTCAATAAGAAAAAAGGAATTAAAGATCATTAATACATGAAGCAGCTCCCTTCCCAAACGTTTCGAATTCTACTTATTTCCACCTTATCAATTCTTGTCATCGCGGTGCTTTGGACAGGCTATTCCTTTACGTCTGCCAATGAAAATCTAGACATCAGCTATCGCCAGTACTTTAATGACAATTACAAGATATTCAGCCTTAGCTCACCTGACGGATTGACCTTTGCCGAAGAAGAGATACCTCTTCATATCCTTGATGTAAGAGAAAAATTGGATCAAGAACTCTTGGTCAATACGTATTGGCAATCACAAACTCTTTTATTTCAAAAAAGAGCGAATCGATGGTTTCCTATCATAGAGCCGATTTTGGAAGAGCATGGAGTTCCCGATGATTTCAAATATCTCGCAGTAATCGAAAGCGGACTAAAAGACGTGGTTTCACCTGCTGGTGCAACAGGATTTTGGCAGTTCATGAAAAATACTGGGCAAGAGTATGGCCTAGAAATCAACGACGAGGTCGATGAGCGCTATCATGTTGAAAAAGCGACTGCTGCAGCATGCGAATACCTCAATGATGCCCATGCAAAATACGGATCATGGAGCATGGCCGCAGCTAGCTACAATATGGGAATGGCAGGACTTAGCAAGCAAACCGAACGTCAGAATGTCGATAATTACTACGACCTACTCTTGAATTCAGAAACTGGTCGGTATGTGTACCGGATCTTGGCCATTAAGGAAATTTTGAGCAAGCCAGCCCAATATGGATTTCACTTCAGACCACAAGACCTCTACCCAGCTTATGATACACGGACCGTCACGATTGAAGAAAGTGTTGAAGATTTCTCTGAATTCGCCACAGAAAACGGGATAAATTACAAGATTTTAAAAATTCTCAACCCCTGGCTGAGGGATACATACCTCGCCAATCCGGGCAGAAAAAAGTACGAAATCAAACTTCCAACTGATACAGTTCAAGGGCTAATTCCATTTGCTGAACAAAAAGCCGTCTCGGATACTTTACTCTCCGAACCTCTTAGTAATTAAACCGATTGGAAAGTACTGAACCCATTCAAAAAGAAAGTGTCGAAGTTCTAGGCGCCAGAGTACACAACCTTCAAAACATCGATGTAGTCATTCCTCGAAACCAACTTGTTGTTATAACGGGATTAAGCGGTAGCGGAAAATCATCCCTCGCTTTCGACACCATTTATGCCGAAGGCCAAAGAAGATATATTGAGACTTTCTCTGCTTACGCGAGACAGTTTCTGGGAAATATGGAGCGGCCCGATGTAGATAAAATCACGGGACTCAGCCCAGTGATTAGCATCGAGCAAAAAACCATCAGTAAAAGTCCCCGATCGACTGTAGGAACGATCACTGAGATTTACGATTTTTTAAGATTGCTCTATGCCAGAGCAGCCGATGCTTACTCTTACGAGACTGGAGAAAAGATGGTGAAGTACAGCGAAGATCAAATCGTTGACTTGATCATGAATACATACCGCGATCAAAAAATGGCGGTACTGGCACCGGTGGTGAGAGGAAGAAAGGGTCATTATCGAGAACTCTTCCAGCAAATCAGCAAGCAAGGTTATTTGCGGGTTCGAGTAGATGGAGAGGTAAAAGAAATTACGAGTGGAATGAAGCTCGATCGCTACAAAATCCACGACATTGAAATAGTGGTAGACCGCATGACGGCCAGCGAAAAGGATAAGCAACGCCTTCGTCAGAGTGTGACCACTGCCATGGATACTGGAAAAGGTTCTATGATGGTTATGAATTGGGATACGGAAGAAGCACGTCATTTCAGCCGCGATTTGATGTGTCCGACTACGGGTATATCCTATCCTGAACCCGAACCGAATTTGTTTTCATTCAATTCACCTTACGGCGTGTGCAAGCGCTGCAATGGTATTGGTGAAGTGAGTGAGGTAGATCGAAAAAAGATCATACCCGATGAGAAAAAGTCCCTCCGAAAAGGAGGAATTGCTCCACTTGGTTCTTACAAAAACAACTGGATATTTAGACAGGTAGAAGGTCTTTTGAGAAAATATGATTACGACCTCAACACACCACTAAGCGACATTGACGATGAGATAGTCGATAAAATACTCAATGGCACGAACGAGACCTTGAAGATCGACACTGCCACTGGTTCGAGCGAGTACAACGTTAACTTCGAGGGTATCATCAATTTCATTTCTCGACAGGCAGATGAAAACTCCTCGCGCCCCATACAGCGATGGGTAAATAGCTTTATGAATCAAATCGCCTGCCCCACCTGTGAGGGTGCCAGACTTAGGGAAGAAGCGTTGAACTTCAAGCTCGATGACAAAAACATCGCTGAAATCTCCTCTTGGGGCATTAACAAGTTCGACGATTGGATCAATTCCTTGGAAAAGAAATTGAACAAGACTCAACTGAGAATCGCAACGGAGATTCTTAAAGAAATTAAAAATCGTTCTGGATTCTTGATGGATGTAGGATTGGACTACCTCTCCCTTGATAGAAGTGCCAAGACTCTATCTGGTGGTGAGGCACAACGGATACGCTTGGCAACTCAAATTGGATCAAAGCTAGTTGGTGTATTGTACATCCTTGATGAGCCCAGCATTGGGCTGCACCAGCGGGATAATAATAAACTGATTGAATCACTCAGAAACCTGCGAGATATTGGCAACAGTGTAATCGTAGTAGAACACGACAAAGACATGATTTTGGCGGCAGATCACCTCATTGACATAGGCCCATTTGCAGGCATCCATGGCGGAAAGATTGTGGGTGAAGGTAAAGTCAACGAAGTGATGAAGTCGGGTTCGCTCACCGCAGATTACCTTTCGGGGAAAAAGAAAATCGAAATTCCACAAAAGCGTAGGAAGGGCAATGGAGATAAAATAACCCTTACTGGAGCCTCAGGGAATAATTTGAAAAATGTCAGTGCCACATTCCCCTTAGGCACTTTCACTTGCGTTACAGGAGTTTCAGGGAGCGGTAAGTCCACACTCATCAATCAAACCCTCTACCCCATTCTGAATGCATTTGTGTACAAAGGCGTTAAAAAACCATTGGCATACAAAAGCATTAAAGGACTAGAACACATTGATAAGGTGATTGAAATTGATCAATCACCAATCGGCAGAACACCGCGAAGTAATCCTGCAACGTATACAGGAGTGTTCACCGACATAAGAAATCTCTATGCTCAATTGCCTGAAGCCAAAATCAGGGGATACAAAGCTGGGAGATTTTCATTCAACACCACAGGAGGAAGATGCGAGACCTGCAGAGGAGCAGGAGTCAAAACTATCGAGATGAATTTCTTACCTGATGTCTACGTGCAGTGCGAGACGTGTGAAGGCAGAAGATACAATCGAGAGACCCTAGAAGTTCGATTTCGAGGAAAGTCAATCGGTGATGTCCTCGATATGACAATAGAAGTGGCGGTTGGATTTTTTGAAGATCACCCCAGAATATCACTGAAACTGACAACTCTTTTTGATGTTGGACTGGGTTATTTAACTTTAGGACAACCGAGCACGACCCTATCAGGAGGAGAAGCGCAAAGGATAAAACTGGCTTCAGAGCTGAGCAAAAAAGGTACAGGACAGACATTTTATATATTAGACGAGCCCACCACGGGTCTTCATTTTGAAGATATTAGATTGCTAATCAGCGTTCTAAATCGATTAGTCGACCAAGGGAACACTGTATTGGTGATAGAACATAACTTAGATGTGGTAAAAGTGGCCGACTATATTTTAGATTTAGGCCCTGAAGGCGGAGATGGAGGCGGGGAGATTATTGCCAAAGGCACTCCCGAACAAGTTGTAAAAAAGGGAGATGGCTACACTGCTGAATACTTAAAACTCGAATTGTATGACAAATGACGATAAGCGCATAAAGCGCGCATTTAAGAACAAGTCTTGGAATGAAATCAAAACCAATGACAGTTGGGCGATCTTCAAGATCATGTCAGAGTTTGTCGAGGGTTTTGAAAAGCTTTCAAGAATCAAACCTTGTGTTTCTATTTTCGGATCGGCTCGCTTTGGTGAAGATGATCCATCCTACAAGGCAGCTGAAGAAATAGCCTATCTCCTCAGTCAAGCTGGCTATGGGGTGGTAACAGGAGGCGGGCCTGGAATTATGGAAGCTGGAAATAAAGGGGCTCATCGGGGAGGTGGCGACAGTGTTGGGTTAAATATTGATCTGCCTTTTGAGCAAAATGGAAACCCTTACATCGATAAGGATAAGCTTATAACTTTCGATTACTTCTTTGTCAGAAAAGTAATGTTTGTCAAGTACTCTCAAGGCTTTATAGTGATGCCTGGTGGTTTTGGAACATTGGATGAGCTGTTTGAAGCCTTGACCCTGATTCAGACGGGGAAAATTGGTCGCTTTCCAATTATATTATACGATAAAGAATATTGGTCAGGCCTATTGGATTGGATAAAAACCAATCTATTAGAAAAATACAAATCGATCAGTGAAAAGGACTTAGACCTGTTTCGCTTAGCAAGTACGCCTGAAGAAGCTGTTGGCCATATTGATGCGTTTTACCAAAAATATATGCTGAAGCCTAACTTCTAGTACATTTCTACGCACTTTCGATTTCAACAAAATTCTGTTTGCAAATTCGTTTCGGTCTAGCCGAGGTGGCTTCTCTATTGGATAGCTTTGTTAGAAAGGCTCTTTTACGAGTTACACCACGGAGGTATGACAAGAACGTTTTTCATTGGCATTCAGATTTTAGGATTTCTCTTCTTTTCTCTTGGACAAAAAGAAGAGGTGAAGATCAAGCACAATCCTCCAGAAAACATGGGTTCTGCAGAAGAAGCAGTGGTCATAGTAGAACTTGACAAATCAGATGTTACTGGTTTTGCCAAATATCAGATTACTGTTGATGAAGGCTTGAGCATAGAAGTGGTAGAATCTGCTGGAGCCTCCTTTACCTTCAATAATGGCAAGGCCAAATTCATCTGGATGGCCCTGCCAGCAAACGAAGAGTTCTCCATTTCTTACAGAATTCGCACTACTGGCGCAGCAAAAGGAAAGAAAGCTCTGGATTCACGTTTCTCTTATATCTATGAAAATGAGAGGAAGAATCACGACGTTTCGACCCATTATATCAATGTGGGAACAGCGCAAGAAATAATGGCCGAGTCGATTGTAGAGTCGATAGAAGAGAAAGGCATGAACAAAGAAGCCTTCGCATTGGCTGAGCGCCAAATCCAACCCGACGGAGTGAATCAATGGCGAGTGACAGTAGAAATTGAAAAGGAAGGATTGACGGGGTTTGCAAAAATAGAGGAGAATTTGCCAGAAGGCTATACGGCCATAGATTTTAAGTCAAGTGGAGCCGTTTTTAGCTCGATGGATCAGGTGATAAAATACATTTGGTATGACATTCCTGAAAACGATGTTGTCACCATTTCTTACAAGCTTCTTCCAGTGATTGCCTTAAATGGTGATGAACCAAATATTGAAGGTACTTTCTCTTATCTAGAGGGAGAGGAAACAATAGAGCTCCCCATTTTTTCGGGAATAGAAATGATAGCTGAGGAAAGTTCTAAAGACACCTCAGGCGCAGAAGTAATAGACGAATCTACCGCCGAAGTGCTCGAGGTAAAAGAAACCGTTTCAGTTCCTTCTATTGTCCCAGTAGTTGCAGCTGTTGCCATAGTTGAAGAAGAAACTGCGCCAGAAATCGAGAAGAAACCTGTTACAGCATCAAATGATGGTGAGACACCAAGTGATTCGAATATTATTAATGTGCCCCAACCAGAAACAGGTGTTTTTTACAGAGTTCAAATAGCTGCAGGAAAGAATAATCTCCAAAAGGGGGTTTTCGAAAAACTGTACACATTTCAAGAAGGCTACAAACTTGAGAACCACAAAGGATGGTTCAAATACACGACAGGCTATCACCAAGTTTACAAGTCTGCACGCGACGATAGACAGAGAATCACATCCAAGTATGGCAAATTTCAAGGGCCGTTCGTGACTGCTTACAATGATGGGGAACGAATTAGTGTTCAAGAAGCACTGATGGTCACTGCGCAGAAGTGGTATCCATAACATTCGCAACCTTTTAGCTCAATCTGAAGTATACGCAAGTGAATAACTATCGCTATGCGTACCTCCTTTAAATTCATACAAATTACTCTTCTCGCTCTAGTTTTGGCTGTATCCAGCCAATTGGCTACTGCCCAAACAGATTCAACTGTGCCGACAAGCGACAACAAACTCTTCAGGCCTCAACTCGGTTTGAACACTGGTCTCATCAACTATTTTGGCGACGTTGGAAGCCTTGATGGTTTGAGCAAAAAATCTCAAATGAATTGGGGGCACAGCCTCTCACTAGTCTCTCCTTTGACTGATGCGTTCAGTCTTCGTGCATTTGCCTTTTTTGGTAAAATCACACAGGAAGAAAGAATTGAAGGAGGCAACGCAAATTTCAGCACCCCCATCCGTATGGGAGGACTTAGTTTTTCTTACAATTTCGATCATTTTCTTCCCGAAGAAAGAACAATTGAACCCTACATTTCTGTAGGTATCTCAACATTCGAATTCAATTCAAAGGCAGACATGATGAACGCCAATGGACAGAGCTATCATTACTGGTCAGACGGGACAATACGAAGCTTGTCAGAGGATTCTCCAAACAAAAGTGATGCGAATATTGTCACCAGAGATTATACTTACGAAACCGATTTGAGAGCTACAAACGAAAACCCAGGTTTACCCTATGCATTAAGAGGAATTACTGTACCGATAGGTGCAGGCGCCAACTTAAAAATCAACGATTTCTTTACATTAAACATGGGTACAGAATTTCACCTGAGCTTTACGGACAACATCGATAATATTTCAGACCAATCGAATACTCGATCAGGTAATGACCATTTCATGTTTTCGTCTATTGGAATACTCTATAACCTACATCAAGAAAAGAAATCTCCTCGTCAGAAGGCTTTAGGTCTTGAATTTGATGACATAGAATTTGAAGATGAAGACCTAGACGGCATTGCAGATATTATTGATCAATGTCCTTTCACACAAGATGGAGTAGCCATTGATGAATACGGTTGTCCATTAGATACTGATAACGATGGTGTAGCTGACTTTTTGGATGGAGAATTGACAACTCCTGAAGGTAATCTCGTCGATTTAGAGGGAGTAACTTTTACAGATGCCGCTATTCAAAGTATTTATTTGACTTACAAGGATAGCCTTGGAAGCCTCAGTTATCAAAAAAGCAAAAAAGAAACTGCAGACTTCGATCGAAACTCTATTAAAATACGAGTTAGAAGTAAGGGATATAGAGTAAGAATTACGAGGACGGAAAATCTTGATGGCGTTGAAATTTCAAAACTCTTGAGTATTTCGGATATTAAAGGAGGTGAAGATGAAGACGGTCTGAATTATTTCATTGGCGACTTCGGTAGTCTAGAAGAAGCCTATAGCAGAATGAAACAGCTTCAAGAAATGAATTATGAGACGGAGCTAGTTTACAATGATTTCGGCAACTTCAAGAGTGTCGATAAATCGGAAATCGCTTTGATCGAAAAGAGTTCGAACTCTTTTTATTCAAATCCCGATCAAACTACCTTCCGAGTTCAAATAGGCGCATATCGCTACAGACTATCTGATAATATCTTTAAAGAAATAGACGACGTCTTAGTTATAACAGATCAAGACGGGTTAACTCGGTACGTAAGTGGTTCTTTTGAAAGTATCAAAGAGGCTGCAAAACACAGAATTGAATTGCTTCTTCAAGGTTTTGAAGGTTCATTCGTAACTGCATATAAGGGCGGGAAACGAATATCACTCAAGGAAGCTGGAGCAAGAGTGAGCAAAAAGGAAGCAATTACCGAGACACCAGAAACTGGAGGCATTAACGCAGAGTATGTAGACTACTCAGTGCAGCTTGGATCATTCAGTGGAAGAGTACCAGCTGATATGCTAAGCAAATTCATCGAACTGGATGATGTAAGTCCAATGAGAGGAACGAACGGCACCACTAAGTACATTTACAAGTCTTTCGACGACAAAGTAAAAGCCGAAGAAGCCTTATTTAAATTAAAAAGTAAAGGCTTTGGCGACGCCAAGTTGATTGGACTGTTTAACGGACAGATCATTTCTGAAGAGGAGGCAAGCCGACTGAAAAGTGAGTGAGATCCTCCGACTTTAATTGTAGTAAAGAAGAGCTTGATGTAGAAATCATCTCTTCACCATCCTTTTCGCTTTTTGCACGTATCTCCTCTTTTTCAAGACTCCAGATAATGTGTTGTTTATTCGATGGAAACTTTGATTTGCGCACACTCAGAAATTCATTCTCTTGATCGATATCTATGAATCGAACCTTTTCGGGGTCACGAAAGCCTTGGGTCAGTAAATAAGGGTAAAGCTCTCTCTGCCAAGTCCCATTAAACCTTGCTGTATCCTCAGAGTAAACGACCATTTCATCTTGAATTAATCTAATAACAGTAGGGCTTTCACTCAAGGTAGGAAAGAGTATCTCGTCCTGAATAATAACGGCGATCCGACGATGCAAGACAAGACCCAAAAGACAGACTCCTGTTAACACCAGAAATCTCAATATTCTTCGTGAAGGTTTTGTCAAAAAGGCCGCTACCAGAATAATGATCATGTAAGTAAGCAAAACAGAAAAACTGCTCATGTATAGACCATCCATTTTAGCAAATGGAATGGTATTGATCATTTCTACGAATGCATTTAAGATACGAGTAAACATGGTGGTAAACCATCCCAAGATATCGGAGACATACGGGATCCATAGAAATATTACCCAAGCAACACCAAAATAGAGAATCAAAGTTGCCAATGGAATGACCACAATATTCGTGATCATAAAAAGCAAAGGAAACTGATGGAAATAATAAATGCTCAAAGGAAAAGTTGCCAATTGTGCTGCAAAAGAAACGCAGACTAATGACCAGAGCTTGTCGAGGTACTTATTATTGATAACGAGTAAAGCATGAAATTTTGGATGGAAAAAGACGATACCAATTACCGCTAAATAGGAGAGCTGAAATCCAATTTGAGTTATTAAAAGCGGGTTTATCGCAAGAAGAAACAGAGCACTTGCAGCAATCATATTGTACGTATTCACGTATCGACTATTGTATTTCCCTGCAGCAATAAAGCTAAACATAGTAGCGGCACGAAGCACTGATGGTGAAAATCCTGTGAACGCAGCATATCCCCATAGCAGAGCTAAAACGAGAAAAAATTTAAGCAAACGCAACTTCTCCCTCAGCAAAAAATTGAGAACACTGAGAAATAACAAATAGATTATTCCAACATGAAGACCACTTACAGCTAAAATGTGAACCGCCCCTGCATCCGCAAAATCATCTCTTAGTTCAGGATCCAGAAAAGATCGATCTCCGACCAGTAAGGCAGATATTACACCATGCTCCTTGGATGGAATCGAATCTTCGTTGAGACTTTCAATAAGGTCGCCCCTAATCTTATTCAATTGTCCTTTAAAGGAAAAATGATCCCCTTCAACTAAAACGTAAGACCCTGCAGGAATATATACTGTACCGCTAACCCCTGTGTTTCGAAGGTATCTTCCATAATTAAATTGATCGGGGTAAAGCCGTTGATCAGGGTTTGAAAAAAATCCTGTAAAACGAATAGATTTGCCAGGAATAATACCCCCATTAAAATCCGTTTTAGCGAAATATGCGATAATACGCACTTTACAAGATTGATAAGTTTGGGTGTCTAGTTGAACTTTAAAGACTTCAAGATTCACCGCGTAGCTGTTTGCTTTTTCAACTGGTGCCGTTTCTGCTATAGCAAAATAGCTCATTCCATCTGGAAGGCTCACACTATCTCCAGAGGCGCGGCATCCCAATGCAGCTCCTGCTAAGAAAAATAGAATTGAAGAAAATATTCCGAAGTAGTGGTTCTTTCCCATCTGTTTCCAGACACGATTCAGCGATGCTAGCAGCACCAGAACTGCCAGCAATAAAAACAACCAAACAGGTTTGTACACAGCATAATTGGCAAACCGCAGAGATGCAATAAGTCCTAAAAGAAGTGGAATAAGGATGCGCACTAGGGGTGCGCTACGCCAAAATAGATCCATAGGGCTCTGAAAAAGAGCCCTTAAGATATATAAAATTCTCTGTTAGAAGGTGGTTATCTTCCTCGTTTCTTGATGAACTCCATTAAATACCCTCAATAAGTAAATACCGTGCGGTAGATTTGAAAGGTTCAACTGCTCGGATGCTCCAACAGCTAGAGTAGGACTAAGGACATCAATTTTTCGTCCATTGAGATCGTATACCTCAACGATTGCAGTTTGACCATAGTCTTCAGAAGACAAGGTGAGATTGTAGATTCCAGGAGAGTTTGAGATTCTGGATAATTCTATTTCCCATTTGGGCAACATCGATTTTAACAGAACTTGATCTGGGACATTTTCATTACCAGGATCAATGCCAATTTCAGACTGGGATATCAAAAGACTTGGGCTCTCGGATGGACCGATCGTAATATTACAAATCACTGAATAGTCACCGATTAAACCTCCTTGCTCGGCTAATACTTCGGTATCGTAGCTGTCCCCTTCGATTAAGCCTGTCACAAAATCCAGATCAACAAAGCGACTACCATCATCTCGAGTATAAAACAATGAAGCTTGCGCTGCTGAGGTATTCGTAAATCTCCATGTATAAGATTCTGCCCTGCAAATCTCATTCGCTTGGAGAAAAGAACTAATCGGATAGGTCCCGCCGCATGGGTATGTGTTGCTGTTCAGACCAGTATTGGGAACCGCATTGTTCATATTCAAAAAGCGCAAGGTACCAGATGGGCTTTCCTGACCAGCAACCGTGGCAAAAACTCCTACAGCGTAAGTTTCGCCCAATAGAAGATCTGGAACTCGATACAGGTTTAACAATCGACTATCAGAAAGGCCGATAACCTCTGTTGTAACCAAATCATCTAAATTAAGAAATGTCCATCTGTATTGGGATGAAAGTGCAACTTTGATCGAACCGACCATGTCGCAAAAGTCAAAAAATCCACTTGAATACTGGCTTTCAAGCGAGGTAGACAAAACATCGTTTTGCAAACCAATTATACATGAATTCCCAAAGTCGCCGTAAGAAGAAACAATAGCTCGCACCCTAACACTAACGTCATAAGTTCTTCCATACTCAATTTGTGCAAACCATTGTAAAAGAAAGTTTGGATTAGTTCCGTTGGGGGATGTCACAATATAAGTATCGAAAGGCGCTTCTTGCTCAACGAATCGAAACTGGTAATTTGTAAAGCCAGATGTATTAGAAGGGTTGGTGGCACGAATCAAACCATTCGTGTTGTAATCAAGTGTCCCGCAATTGGAAGAAATCAATTCGACAAATGGAATGTGGCCTACCGCAGTAGTAAAATCAGTAGCTGTAGCAGGAGATCCCGCGTGATAAATTCGGTAGAAATATGTGTTTCCGACTGTAAGGCCTGTTAAAACAGCCTCCTCGGTTTGCCCCGCGCCTGTGCTATTCGTGCAAATAAGTTGACTCCCTCCACACGCGTCGTACACCTCAATTGTCAAATCAAGATCAACGGCACCTGAAGCTTGTACGCCGTGTCCAGTTGCAACTGCAACAAAACTGTACCAAACATCATCGCTTCCGCCAAGACCAGCACACTGAGCATCACCCGAAAAACCAGCTCCAACAAAAGATCCTGCTATTTCTGAATCAATATAGTCCTCTTCAGAGGAAATGAGATTTGCTGTTAAACAATCATTAGCCATCGACGAAGAATACAAAAGTAGCGATGAAGCTAAAACGGTAATGCAATTGAACAATTTTCGCATAAAAATCATGCCTATAGTTTGAATTTTAGCACTAAAATACACAATCAATCCAAATTTCAAGAGCTAAGGTCAACAAGGTTATTAAATGAATTTTCAACAAAAAAAGCAAGGCTTTCGCCTTGCTTTTACCACCTACTGAAAATTAACCACGCTGACCGCTTACTGAGCTATCTTAACGACAAGCTCTGCGGTGCGGCTGGCGTAGCCAAACTCATTGTCATACCACGACATTACTTTTACGAAATTGCCATTGGTAGACGTCATCAAAGAATCGAAAATACTGCTGTGTGGGTTTCCAATTATATCGGCAGATACAATCGGGTCTTCAGTGTATTCAACAATTCCTTTCAATTCATTGTCTGCAGCTTTTTTAATGGCTGCGTTTATTTCTTCTGCTGTTACCTCTTTGTCAAGAACTGCAACTAAATCCGTAATCGAACCTGTGAGCGTTGGCACTCGAGTAGCATTCCCGTCCAATTTTCCTTTTAAGTGAGGAAGAACAAGACCTACAGCTTTCGCTGCGCCTGTGGTAGTTGGGATTATCGAAAAAGCTCCAGCTCTAGCTCTTCTAAGGTCAGAGTGCGGTGCATCTTGGATGCGTTGATCTGCCGTGTAAGCATGTATGGTATTGATGTATCCTTTTTGAATTCCAAATTCTCTATCTAAAATCATAGCGATCGGTGCCAAACAATTGGTCGTGCAACTCGCATTTGAAACTATGTCGTCATCGGCTGTCAGAGTATCATCATTAACCCCTATAACAACTGTTTTAACGTCTCCTTTTGCAGGAGCAGAAATAACTACCTTTTTAGCTCCAGCTGTTATGTGCTTTGAAGCCCCTTCTCGGCTTGTAAATATTCCAGTACATTCTGCTACAACATGAACTCCTAACTCTTTCCAAGGAAGATCTTCAGGATTTCTTTCGGCATAAAGCTTAAACGATTTCCCGTCCACTACAATATGATCATCGCCAGAGTGAGTTACTTCACCTTGGTAGCCGCCTTGACTGCTATCGTATTTAAATAGATGGGCTAAAGTTTTGGCATTGGTCAAGTCATTAATTGCGACAACCTCTACATCACTATTTTTCAATAGCTGACGAAAAGTAAGTCTACCAATTCGACCGAAACCATTTATTGCAACTTTTATCATAATTTTAAAACTCTTCAGAGTGTCATAACAACACAAAGATAATAAAATTCCAAGAAGCTAGGAGAACAATCAAGATTAATAACATTCACTTAATCCTGGGAAGCACTATAACATCCCAGTGACGATGTCCTCCATCGTGACACCCTCCGCCTCAGCCTTGTAGTTTCTAACCAAACGGTGTCTGAGAATCGGTAAGGCAACTGCTTGAACATCTTCAATATCGGGAGAATACTTCCCTTGGAGGGCCGCATGACATTTAGCGCCTACAATTAAATACTGAGAAGCTCTAGGACCAGCACCCCAGCTTAAATAACTGTTGGTACTTTCTGATGCCAACTTGGTTCCTGGTCGAGATTTAGCGGACAAATTCACTGCATACTCCACTACATTATCAGCTACAGGAATTTTGCGAATCAACTGTTGAAAAAAGTCAATTTCCTCTGCAGAAATAACTTGTTCTGCTTTTGCTATAATTCCTGACGTGGTCGATTTCACTACATCAATCTCTTCTTGGATACTCGGGTAATCAACGAAAATGTTAAACATGAACCTATCCAGCTGAGCTTCTGGTAACGGATAGGTTCCTTCCTGCTCAATCGGGTTTTGCGTGGCAAGCACAAAAAACGGCTTAGGCAATGGATATGAATGACCTGCTGTTGTGACCATTCTTTCCTGCATAGCTTCCAAGAGAGCTGCCTGTGTTTTAGGGGGAGTTCTATTGATCTCATCCGCCAAAATGATATTAGAAAACAAGGGTCCCTTTACAAATTTAAACTTTCGATTTTCATCGAGAATTTCGGAACCAATAATGTCACCAGGCATTAAATCAGGAGTGAACTGAACCCTGTTAAATGTCAATCCCAAGGTGTTGGCGATGGTATTCACTAGAAGTGTTTTTGCCAAGCCAGGGACACCTACCAAAAGACAGTGGCCACCACTGAATACAGTGATGAGAACTTCTTTGATCACATCATCCTGCCCTACAATAACTTTGGCAATTTCTCGCCTCAACAAGGCGTATTTATCCGTGAGCTGCTTAACCGCTTCTACGTCTTTCATTTATTGTAAACTTCTTAGTTCTTAATTAACTCGTCCTCTTCGATCCAAGGATAACCGAATGCGCAATCTCGGTATTTTTCATCGATTTTGACGAAAGCCTCACCTATTCTCTCCCTCACCCATTTGTCCATCGCTTGAGCCCGTAGCCGCTCAGTAGCCATATTTTGCAAACTTTGATAATCATCAGTCAAATTGGCTCGGTGAGGCTCTGTTCGGTTCATGAGTTTCACAATACGATAGCCCTTTTCATTGGAACGAGTTTGAAAATAAAATGGTCTACTCACTGTGCCTACTTTCATGGTGTCGATAACAGGAAAGAGAGTGGGATCTAAATCATCCATTTCAAAAATTGTGCTGCCAGTAGCCTGGTTTACCAAAGACCCATTTTGATTCTTTGTCAACTCATCATCCGAGTATTTGTTAGCTGCCAAAGCAAACGAAACGGAATCTCTTACTACCAAAGTCCTAATTGAATCCAAATCAGTTCTGGCTCTGTTTAGTCCATCTGAAGAAACCTCTGGTATGAGCAATATGTGATTGGCATCGTACATCTCCCCTCTCCTTTCCAACAATTGCATGATGTGAAAACCATAATCTGTTTTAAATGGTGTGGAAATTTGACCTTCTTCCAAATTAAAAGCGATTGCATCGAATTCGGGCACCCAGGTGCCACGAGCTTGCATACCCAAACTACCACCTTTCGCCGCTGACCCTGGATCATCACTGTAGAGTGCAGCTAGGGTTTCAAATTCTTCTTGACCTGTTTCTACTTGCTCCTTAAATTCCATCAAGCGCGACCGAACTCTTTCCTTTTCTCTTGTAGAAACATCGGGATACTTGACAATTTGAGCCATTTCTACCGAGGCATTTACATAGGGCAAACTGTCTTTCGGGATTTCGTTGAAGAATTCCTGCACATCCGAAGGGGTAACATTAATATCTGCGCTAATCTCAGATTCCATTCGCTGCACCATAAGCTGATCCTTCAAAACATCGAAAAAATCTTCTCGAATTTCAGACATAGATTTTCCGTAGTAATCTTCGAGAGCTTCTACGGAACCTATTTGCCGAATGAAAACATCCATCCTTCTGTTTAATTGGCCTTGCACCATATCATCGGTTACTTCCAAAGAATCCACTTTGGCTTGATTCAGCATTAGCTTCTCAAAAAGAATTTCTTCCAAGACCTGGCAATCACTCAAGCTACCCTTAAATCCTTGAGCCTTAATTTGACTTTTCTGAATTTGTATATCGCTGTAGAGAACGATCTCATTTCCTATTACTGCCACTATTTCGTCAATCACCTGAGCCCTAACGCTACTAACGATAAATAATAGCATCAATGCAGAAAGTGAAAATCTCAACTTTAGTCCTTTATCCATTCGATTTTGTTCTTTGCGTATGCCTCTTTAACTGCATCTTCGCGCATTTTTTTTACCAAATCTGCTTTTCGCTGATTGATAATCAAGTTTTGTACTTTTTGTTTTTCGAGTTCAAGCGGAGCATCACTGCCTCTTAATTTGTAATCGAAAATTCTGAGCAGATACAACTGCCCCTCTTTTTCAAACTCGTGATACGTATTGGTTCTCAAAAAATTGCTCCAATCTTCTACCTCTAGCGGAATTTGTTTCAAGAGGTCATCTTTGTAAATCCAATCTTCTTGATTGAGAAAATAGGCTTCCGCATATTTCTTACAATACTCATCCAGATCTTCGGTGTCTTCCTCCGGGTCGCCATTGAACCATTGCACAAGTTTCTCCTTATTTGGCGCATCTGCACTTACAGACATGAACCAAGGCCTCAAGATGGAGCTTTTGAGTTTGAAGCTCTCCATATTTTCGTTAAAAAATGCTTCAGTCTCTTTGTCAGAAACTAAAGTATCCAGTTTCTGATTGACCAGTTCACTTTCGTATGCGTAAATGACAAGTGAATTGTGGTAATCATTCAATTTAGCAGAGAAGTCCTTATTCTCTTCTGAAAGATTTTTCTCAGCGAGCGACAAAACAGCTTTTTCCTTGATCCACTTGTTGATTACTTCATCAGCTATGGCAGCCGAATCCGCTTTTAGGTAATTTTTAGGCAATAATGATTCAAACTCAGTCTTTCTTAATGAATATTCAAAAACCTTAGCCATCAAAGGATTAACTACATCCTCATCTTGAACACAACCAGATAAAACAAAAAATAGCAAGCTCCCAATGAGGATCTTGCTATTCAGTAAAATTGAGCTTCTTATGTCCAAGCTAGAAGATGAATTATTTAATGGTGTACAGAACTTCCTTTTCAACACTCACTTCGTGCTTAGCTCGCAAAGACTCTATCCATTCCTTTTCCAAGTAGTTCTGGTAAGCCGCAGTAATTAATCCCCTTGCCTCATCGAATGCTTTTGGTTCAGGTTGACGGATCTCTTTAATGTGTAGCACTTTAAGTTGTCCTTCATCATCAATAGGATCAGAAACGCCTACTTCCCAAACTGCCTTTTCGAGTATCGGTTCTTTCTTCTGTTCTTTCAAACCACTGCCAACTCTAACCTTTAAGGCGCTATCCTCATTCAAGGCACTGCGAATTTCATCTTGATTCTTACCCTTCTTCAGCATCTTCTTCACCTTTGATGCAGTCGCTTCATCCTCTACGGTATATACATCGTATCCTGCTCTTTCTTCCCACATAAAATCATTTTGATTCTCTTGGTAGAATGCTTCCAAACCAACTGTATCCTCTACAGCTTTAGACCAAACCTTCTGATCAGTAAGGTCGAAAAGCAAAATACCATCGCGGTATTCTTGCATCAATGCTTTGAACTCAGGATACTTTTCCTCTAAAATGCCGTCTTCGAAGGCCATGATTTCAGAATCAACCCAGTTCTCAAAACTTTCATTTACCAAAAGCTCAATGTCAATCGGGGTGCGTGTTGCGCGCATTCGAGACTGCAGATAAGTGGTGAATTCAGCTTGCGAAAAAGTTAATCCAATCATTTCAAAAAGAACCTTCTCCCCATTTTTCAATTCATCAGAAGGTTCCCATCTCGCGTTGAAATAGCTGGTGTCAATACCCGTGTAGAAAGGTTTTAAACGTTTGCGATAGTCAACATAGCTATACTCCTTCTTACGCTTATTGATGAAACTATCTTTTGTTATGTCAGATCTCGAATCTCGAGAAATCTTTGATCGAAGTTCCTTCTCGTAATCATCAAATGACTTAACGGGAACTCTTTCTATCAATTTTATAATGTGCCAACCGTAAGGCGATTTGATAGGCTCAGTAATTTGACCTGGTTCTGTTAAAGCAAAAGAGGCCTCTTCAAATTCCTCTACCATCTTTCCAGCGCCAAATTCAGGTAGCTCGCCATCCTTTGCGGCAGATGTGCGATCATCGCTAAATTTTCGCGCAAGATCTCCAAAGTCCTCTCCAGCTTCCAGTTTTGCATAAACCTCGTCCGCTCGCTGCTTCAAGCTGGCCTTCACATCTTCAGGATCAGAATCTTCTGATTTGATCATGATATGAGCCACTCTCACTTCTCCACGAGCTGCTCTCTTGTCAGTGGTTAAAATCAAGTGGTATCCATATCTCGTTCTTACGGGACCGGTAATATCTCCAACTTTAGAATTGTAAACCGCTGTTTCAAACGAATAAATCATTTGCAGCGAAGTAAAATATCCCAAGTCTCCATTATTCGACTTAGCACTTGGGTCTTCGCTTTGAGTCTTTGCTATTTCTCCGAATTTAGTCGGCTCAGCGTCCACCTTAGCTTTGACAGCCATTATTTTATTGTACGCCTTCAAGGTATCTTTGGGCGAGGGAGAAGGCGGAAGTTTTATGAGAATATGTGAAGCACGCACATCATTTTGAAGCCTGTCATAAGCTTCTCTGACCAATGAATCTGTTACGGCCTTGTCTACTAAATAAGGTCTGGCAAGTTGATCGCGGTAACCACTTAATTCTCTCTCGAATCGCGTCAGTGTGTCCATTCCCAATTCTTCAGCTTCCAACACCTTCAACTTAAAGTTGATAAAGAGTTCGAGGTATTCGTCCAAATCCTCTTTGGTGATTGAGCTGTCTCGGTTGTTTTTCTTGTAAATGGTCTCGAAATCAGACTTGGTGATTTCGCGATCGTCAATGGTCATCAATACAGGACTCGCACTATCTTGTGCAAACACCTGCAATGAAATGATCGAGAGTAGTAAAAGAATTCCTTTTTTCATGGTTGTGATTTTCACTTTAGCAATTATAGTAAAGTCATTATAAACTGTAGTTAGGAGCTTCACGCGTAATGGATACGTCATGCGGATGGCTTTCCCTTATTCCAGAGTTTGTGATTCTTATAAAATTAGCATTAGCTAGAGCTTCAATATTAGCTGCTCCACAATACCCCATACCTGCGCGCAAACCACCAATAACTTGGTGCATTACTTCAGCTAGCGTTCCTTTATAAGGAACACGACCTGAGATACCTTCTGGGACAAGTTTATTGAGGTCATCGAGCGAATCTTGGAAATAGCGATCACTTGACCCCTGCTGCATGGCTTCTATAGAACCCATTCCTCGATAAGACTTAAATTTTCTTCCTTCATAAATGATGGTCTCTCCAGGAGATTCCTCCACCCCAGCAAGCATCGAGCCAATCATAACTGAACCTGCACCTGCAGCCATGGCTTTAACCACATCGCCCGTATAACGAACGCCTCCATCTGCTATGATAGGAATACCTCGACTCCTCAAAGCTGAGGCAGCATCAAGCACGGCGGTAAGCTGCGGAACCCCAACACCTGCCACCACACGTGTAGTGCATATAGAACCAGGACCGATCCCAACCTTTACTGCATCTGCACCAGCATCAGCGAGGTGTATTGCACCTTCGGCAGTTGCCACGTTTCCAACCACTACATCGATCTTATCAAAATTGGCCTTGATCTTTTCTAGCACTTCAATCACACCCTTGGTATGACCGTGAGCCGTATCTATTACCACAGCATCCACTCCTGCTTTTACAAGCGCTTCTGTTCGCTCTACAGCATCAGCGGTAACGCCGATGGCAGCTGCCACTCTCAATCTACCAAACTCGTCTTTACAGCTGTTTGGGTGTTTCTTTAGTTTAATGATATCGCGGTAAGTGATCAGACCAATAAGTTTGTTCTTTTCACTTACTACTGGTAGTTTCTCAATTTTGTATTGCTGAAGAATAATTTCCGCTTCTTGAAGGGTAATTCCTTTCTTGGCAGTAATCAAATTCTTTGTGGTCATGATCTCGCTCACTGGCTTGGTCATTTCCTTTTGAAAGCGCAAATCACGGTTCGTGACGATTCCGACCAAAATATTATCTGCGTCTACTACGGGAATCCCTCCAATCTTATTCTCAGACATGATCTGCAGCGCATCACCCACCTTGGCGGTTTTGATCATCGTGATGGGATCTTGGATCATTCCACTTTCCGAGCGTTTCACTTTGCGCACTTCGCGGGCTTGCGCCTCGATGCTCATGTTCTTGTGAATAACTCCTATCCCTCCTTGCTGCGCCATGGCTATGGCCAGTTCAAATCCCGTAACCGTGTCCATCGCTGCGGATACAATAGGCGTATTGAGCATGATATTTCTGGAAAATCGCGAACGGATATCAACTTGACGCGGCAGAATATCAGAGTAAGCCGGTACTAAGAGGACATCATCGTAAGTCAATCCTTCTCCCAAAATTTTGGATTCGTTCAGTGACATGAATCTACGTTTGAATTTGAAATAAATTCGGGCAAAAGTAAGAATAATTGACCTGAGTTGCTCAGAGGTTATAAAGCAGAACTATCCAAAGCGAATCAGAGGGTTTATTTACGTGACCATTATTGGTTGTTTTGGCTTGTAATGTTGAGTAGTGTGAGTACCGTCTGGTTTCGACCGAACTGGCCGATAGTGGTCAATCCGTCCGTCCGATATTGACCGAAATGGCCGCCAAAGTGTTACTCAACCTTAGTTGCACCTTAGTAGCACCTTAGTTGCATGGGAGTTGGTATGCTTGAGCACCTTAGTTGGAGGGTAGTAAAAGGTGGTTTGAGATGAAACGGGAAAGCGTCAAAAGGGGTGGGAGGATTTCAGACTTCCTATGTTTAGTGGAGTGTTTCCCTTCCTGACACATTCGAGAAAAAGTAGGAATTTACTTTTTTTGGTCGTGCGGTCATAAACCCCACGGAGCAGATATGCCATGTTGAGGAACTCATTGGCTTCCAACTCCAAATGCAATCAATCTTCGTGGAACACAAACCACCGCCTCAAGTAACAACTCTGTCTTTTCTGCATAGTTCGGTGCCGACGAAAAGAGCCATTGGTCAGGACACCTTACAAAGCCAGCTTCAAAAGGATTTTTGTGGATGTGTGAATTATATTCTACTCAGCATTCCGCACCATATACAGCGTGCCTTCTTCCACAAACGGTTTCCCGCCGCCATCGTTAAAACCGATGATGTAGCGGTAGTAATCTTCGGGCACCACATTGCCTTCGAAAGTGCCATCCCAGCCCAGTTCAATATCCGAAGTCTTGTAAAGCAATTCGCCCCATTTATTGTAGATCTCCATTCGGTAGGTCTCGAAATCTATAAAGCCCAAAACGGGTTTGAATTGATCGTTGAACCCTTGGTAAACCATGGCAGAGGGAATCCATATCAAAGGATCTTGGGTAACGCAAGAGAGATTTGAAAATGCAGTCGCCCCAGGACCATACTGGTTAGCACTTTCGACAGCTTGTATGCGGTAGCAAAACCTGCCTTGATTCATCAGGAATTCCTCCACATCTTCTGACCAATCGGCAATGAAAGGATCGGTTGCATCGTAAAACATGGGTTCTTCATCGCCCAGTCCACGAAAAATTCGGTATTCCACCACGGCTCCATCCCAAACTTCATACTCGGTCCAGTCCAGCCTGTTTACCAAGTCGCTTTTACTTGTTCTTGAGTTCAAGACGATGTTAGACCCTTCATTTGAATCGCCAATAATCTCTCCGCAACCATCGATGGCCGTCCAATAGTAAGTGTATATGAGTTCATTGACACGAGCATCTGAGTCGATATAGGTGATGGTATCCTCGCCTGGAACCGCAGGAAAAAGGCCTAAAAAATTGTAATTGCCCATACCCTCTTTTTTATAAAGCTCGTAGGTCGTGCCCACTCCTGCAGTGTCTTGAAGAAGCTTCACCTCTATCTGCCCGTCCAAATTCGTCGAAACAGAACTCAGGTAATGAAAATCAATGAGTGGAGGATACTCTGTAAAGATGGGAACACCATTTGAAGTGGAGGGTTGCTGAGTGCCATTGGAAATAGCTTTGACGAAAAACCGATACTGCGTATTGGGATCGACATCTACATTGGAAATAAACCCGTCGGGCCCCGTAGTTGCCATGAGTGTATCCGTTCCGTCGGCTAGAAATGCGCGAATCTCATAACCGCTCAATTCATCCCCCCAGCCTTCGTAAGGTGTCCAATCTAGCGTGGCAAAGTTTTCACAGTCTGAGTAGGTCACGTTGACTTCCATTGTAGTGTGCTGTTGATCGAAGCTGTTTTCATTTCCACAACTATCCAAAGCCAAAACAACCCAAGTGACAGGAACACTCGAAGCAGAAAGGTCTAAGGAATAACTTAAGTTATCTCCTGATATTGAATCAATTCTGGTAAATTGATTGTTTGGAATATCTGCATCTTGAATAATGTAAGCGACAAGGTCTGGCGCAGCAGAAGGTTCCCAATAAATAGTGACCTCTCCAGTAATGGGATCAACGCTGATGGTCTCCACGATTGGCGCAGGAGGGCCTTCGTCATCTCCATATTCACCAAGATCTTCGTTCGAAATCATTGAACAAGATCCTAGGTTGTACCTCAAGCGATACGTAAATTCAGTGAGCTCACATACTGAATAAAGCGTGTCGAGATAGGTTGTAGCGGATGGGGCTAAAAAGGCCATTGTTTCAAAGGGTTCTCCAGTCTGCATTCGTTCAACAATAAATTGTCCACCCAAGGGCATTGGATCGAATGGAAAATTCCATTCGAGTTGAGCCACTGATGAAGTTCCAGTAGGAATCAACTCCAAAAAAATAGTGCTGATCGTATCGGGAACTGCTCCACTCGGGGCATCGCGGTCTGTGACATAGTACCGAACGATATCCAAATCAGCATCCGCACCGCCGTCAGGAAATGATAAAAAAGGAAAACCAACCGCAGGCGTCAGCGGACCAGTAAACCCTGTGCCTTGATCGCGGTATATGTCGTACCCAGTGGTCGGTATGGCATCCAGATCTTCCCATGAAAGGAGCACATCGCCATTTACATCAACATCAGCACACAATGAGGTAGGTTGAGTTTGGGCTAATGACGAGAGAGACATTAGAGAAACTATTACAAAAAGATATGTCTGGGGTCTCAACCTCATTTAACAAAGATACATCCTTAAGGAAACGTTATTTGCCGTTCATTATTTTGACGTTGAAATCAATTAATCGTTGTCGGAAAAGCCATCACCAACAATCGCAATGGTGAATTTTTCTGGATCCAAGTATTGTTGAGCAACCCTTAAAACATCAGCTGGTTCGATGGTGTAAATCTTATTTAAAAAGTCTGAATAGTACGATTCTGGCAAATGATTCATCAACATTGTCTGTATTAAAGAGGCTTGACTAAAAGTACCATCAAAATTCCTCAACAAGTCTCCTGCGGTATAGTTCTTTACCAAGTCCAATTCTTCAACAGATACAAGCTCCTCACGCAATCGGTTGACTTCATAATTAATCTCGGTCATGGTAGCTTCCGTGTGTTTTGCTCCCACTTGAGTTGATATTACTGCAAAAGACAAATCTTTCAATTGATTTATGCTCGACCCTATTCCATAGGTATATCCTTTGTCTTCTCGGATATTCTGCATCAATCTCGAACCGAAATATCCTCCCAAAATCGTATTGGCAATATAGAACGTTGGATAGTCCTCATGATGACGAGATACGGCAGGAAACCCAACTCGAATGGCACTTTGCAGTGCACCTTCTTTGCGCACAAAACTTGTTTCCTGTTTAGGACTAAAGCCACTTAGCGACTTTCTTAAGACTGACCCTTCATCTGCTTGAAGGTTTTGCTTTAAAAGGGCAATTGCTTTTTTGACACTAGCTCCGCTAATAAAAATGCGTGCATCATTCAAACAGTAGTTCTCACAATGAAAACCCTTGAGGTCAGTTACTTCAATTTTGTCAAAGTCTTCAGGAGCGTATCGCTCAGCGTATTTAGAATCGCCAAAAAACAGCTCACTGAAAACCAGCCGACAAATAATCTCCACCTTTTCCAAGTTGACCTTCAGACTAGCCTTGATTCTTCGCTTGTAGCTTTCAAACTCCTTTTCGGGGAAAGTGGGCTCTTGAGTAATGGCTACGAACAATGGGATTAGTTCTTCCAAATTTGACTTTAGACAAATCAAACTAACAGAAGCCAAATCCTTGCTCACGCCTGATTGAATCCTCGCTCCGTAGTAATCCTTAATCTCGCTGATTTCCTTTGAAGAGAATGCACCAGCCCCTTCGGTAAGCATCGAAGAAGTGGCTGTTGCCAGCAATGGTTTCGACTCCTCTCCTGAACCCGCAGGAAATACAAATTCAATCTTGACCAAATCCTCCGCTTCATCCTCCACTACAAAAACAGGAGCACCAAAAATATGATCGCAGGGCTCCTGAGATGGAATCGAAAGTTCCTTTACTTTCTCAATATCGGGTGCAATCGTTCTATCCATTTTGCTTTTCATACCTCAATTCATTAATGCCTCTCTCTGTTAACTTCTTGGCCATAGACTGAACGTCCTCTGCCGATACTTTCAAATAATTGTCCTGAAAGCTATTGATCGCCGATGCATCTCCTAGCATCTCGTAATAGCTCAGATTCATCGCCTTGGAAAGCGCACCCGTTTCCGACAGCGCCTTTTGAGCCAAAACTTTGTTCTTCACCTTGGTTAACTCCCTTTCCGTAGGCGGCTCTTTGGCCAAATGCGCTAGTTCATCAAGGATAGCCTCACGGGCCTCGTTGTGGTCAACTCCCTCACTTAGCATTCCCGAAACCACCAAAAGTCCTCGGTCGATGCTTCCCGTGATGTATGCGCCTACTTGGGTGAATGTCTCCTTCTCTATGACTAATTTTTGGTACAATCGAGATGATTTCCCATTTCCCAATACATCGCTCAAAAGATCAAATTTGTAGTAATCCTCATCTTTCCGATCGCTCATAAGCCAAGCCATGTAAAGCGCTCTTTGAGGCACATCTCTCGTCAGCACCACGCTTTCGTCGTCCTTCTTGTTTGCTTCTATCGGATAGTTTGATACAATGCCATTACCGGAAGGAATATCGCCATACCAATGGTTCACACGATCGAGAATGTATTCTGAATCCACATTTCCAGCAACGGTCAATATGGCATTCGAAGGTGAATAATACCGATTATAGAAACTCCTCACATCGTCCATGGTAGCCTCTGCTATATGGGCTATACTTTTGCCAATGGTCGCCCATTTATAAGGATGAGTTTTATAAGCCATTGGTCTTAAAGTCAGCCATAAATCTCCGTATGGCTGGCTGAGGTAGCGCTGTGTGAATTCTTCGATCACGACTTTTCGCTGCACTTCTAGCCCCTCTTCAGAAAAACCCAAATCCAGCATGCGATCTGACTCAAGCCAGAGCGCTGTGTCCAAGTTTTCCTTAGGAAGCGTCACATAGTAATTGGTGAAATCATTGTTTGTGAAAGCATTGTTCGTGCCTCCTGCTCGTTGCAATGGAGTATCAAAATCGGCAACGTTCTTACTCCCGCTGAACATCAAGTGTTCGAAGAGGTGAGCAAAACCCGTTTTATCGGGACTTTCGTCACGAGCACCCACTTTATACAAAGTGTTAACTGATACGATTGGGGTGTTTTTGTCTTTGTGCACAAGCAAGGTCAAGCCATTTTCTAGCACAAACCTTTCGTATTCTATCATAAGCTGATTGATCTAGCGTTCATCAACGCTCGCGTTTCTTCGTATTCTGAGATAATATCTTTTACTATTTCAGCAACAGGCTTCATTTCATTTATGCTAGAAGAAACCTGCCCTATTTCCAACTCACCGTTTTTCATATCACCTTCAAACATTCCTTTCTTAGCTCTACCTCGGCCCAATAGCTCTCTCAATTCCTGAGGTTCAGCACCATTGGCATACGCATCGGTAAGAGCGCTATAGAAATCATTTTTGATAAGTCTGACCGGAGCCAGTTCTTTTAATGTGAGAATCGTGTCGCCCTCGGCTGCATCGATTACCTTTTGTTTAAACGAAAGATGAGCCGAACTCTCATTTGAAACGACAAATCTACTGCCGATCTGCACACCGTCAGCTCCCAGAGCTAGTGCTGCAAACATGGACTTCCCAGAAGAGATACCGCCTGCAGCAACTACTGGAATATGGACCGCTTGGCAGACTTGAGGAACCAAACATAGCGTGGTTGTTTCCTCTCTGCCATTGTGGCCTCCAGCTTCAAATCCCTCGGCAATTACCGCATCAACTCCAGCATCTTGTGCCTTCAAAGCAAACTTTGAACTGCTCACAACATGGAGAACCGTAATCCCTTCCTTCTTAAGCAGAGCAGTATACTTGGCAGGATTTCCCGCAGAAGTGATCACCGTTTTAACACCGTTAGAAATAATCACCTCAAAATGCTTGTCAATATCGGGATACAACAATGGCACATTTACCGCGAAGGGCTTCTGAGTAGCAGCTTGACATTTTTTAATGTGATGATCCAAGATATCAGGATACATCGAACCCGACCCAAGGACTCCCAGCATGCCAGCATTGGCCGAAGCTGAGGCCAACTCCCACCCACTACACCAGACCATTCCCGCTTGGATAATGGGGTATTGGATCTTCAGTAATTGTGAGATTTTCATGGGCATAACCGCGAAGAACGCAAAAATTCAAAGAGAAGAATCCTCTGAAAACCCATCTTGAAAGGGATTTTAAAAACTATTTTGTATTGTATCCATTCTTCTATCTTTGCGCTTATGCCAAGTCCCCGCACCTTATGTTTATTCCTCCTCCTTGCCAGTGCTGCGCCCCTTTCAGCGCAATACCAATGGGACTTTGGGGTAGGTGTAGGTTTTTCCAATTACCTTGGAGAAATAGGTGGAGGAGAACAAGAGCGGAGGGATTTCATATTCGACATGAAATTAAACCGCACCCAATATGTCTTCGGCGGATTTGCTCGGTATAAATTCTCACCTGGTGTATCTTTTAATCTGGGAGTGAACTACGGAAAGATACGCGCCAATGACTACAATTCCGAAAACCCTGCTCGGGTAGCTAGAAACCTGAGCTTCAGAAACAATATTTTCGAAGTAAGCGGAAGAGCTGAAATCACCCTGTTTTATGACAGTGATGTGAGCGGCAAGGGGTATTACAATCCTGATTTTAAAATTTACGCTTTTCTTGGAGCTGGTGTGATGCACCACAACCCGAAAGTGGTTTATTATGGAGATCTGACAGAGTTTAATGGAGAACTGATCGAACTGCAGCCATTGCAGACTGAAGGGGAAGATTACAACCGCTGGCAGCTGACTGTTCCAGCAGGATTGGGCCTTTATTTCACCCACAAGAAGGTTCACCGTTTTGGATGGGAAATAGGATACCGCACCACCTTTACTGATTACATTGACGATACGAGCACTCAGTATGCGAGTTTCGAGGATGAAAATTCTCTAGCAGCTGAACTGTCCAATCGCACCACTGTAGAATCCTTGGCTGCCGCAGCTGAGTATGCTGAAGAATTTGGTTTGAATGTTCCCAACGCCGAAAGTTTTGGACCTGGAGAAAAACGTGGAGACCCGACAAACAATGACGGTTATCTCTTCACACAATTCACCTACTCTTACGTTCTCAAAGGACGAAGCTCTTTCTCTAAAAAGAGGTACAATTGGAACAAACGTAAGACGAGAAAACGACGTAAGTCTAGAGCTAAGTTTTAATAATTAGGAACTGCCCGATTTTTCGGAAAGGCTTTTTAATAAAAGTAAAAGCACCTGGTTTTATCCCATTTAGCTCCCACGCGCGTCGATCTTCTTTATTGGCCTTTATGCGGTTCTGCCAACTTAGATTGCTTTGACCACCTGTTTTCATGTTAACCAAGACTTCTGGCAAGTAGATGGCAGTGATCTTTTCCTTGTATAATACCCTCAACATAAACTCGTAATCGGCGCTGGTCGTGAGGTTAGTATTGAATATTCCGTATTTCTGGTAAATCTCCTTTCGGACAAAAAAAGTGGGATGAGGTACCATCCAACCTTTCAAAAAGGAGGAGCGATCGAATTTTCCTGATTTCCATCTTCTCACTACATTTCCTGCTTTGTTTCGGTCTACATAGTTCAAATCGCCATAAAGAGAATCTGTTTTTGCGGCGGAGAGTTGCGAGACTACTTTTGCAATAACCTCTTTTGACGCATATGTGTCATCTGCATTCAATATACCTACCACATCACCTGTGGCCATTTGTAACCCTTTATTCATTGCAAAATAAATCCCTTCATCGGGCTCTGACACAAATCGATCAATTCTATCGCTGTACTTCTCAATAATTTCAGGTGAGCCATCTGTTGACGCTCCATCTATGATGATGTATTCCAAATCATCATATGTCTGACCAATTACAGAAAGAATGGTGTCTTCTAGCGTATCAGCAGCATTGTACAGTATGGTAATTATACTAACCTTCACTTATTTCTCTCGATTTGTTCTCTCGTGCAGGATTGCCAGCATACACTGAGTAGGGTTTCAGGTCTGATGTGGCAACACTCCCGACCGATAATACTGAATGCGAAAAACAAGTTACACCAGGACAAACCACACTTTTGGCCCCTACCCAAACTCCCTTTTCCAAAATTATTGGCTTCGCCATCAAATCAAAACTTGATTTCTTATAGTTGTGGTTTCCCGTTAAGAGCATGGCTCCTTGAGAAATGCAAGCATTGGAACCAACCGAAACACTGATCAAATTATCAATCCAAACCATCTCACCAATCCATGTGTGATTTCCTATTGCTAGAAACCATGGATACTTTATGGTAACCGACGGCTTGATAATCACACCTCTGCCAATCCTAGCTCCAAAGAGTCGTAAAAGCAATACCTTCATTCTTGAAGGCCATGGAAACGGTGTTTTAAAGAAAAACAAAGAAACGAGATACCATGCTATCCGCTTTGCCGCAGAACCAGGTCTATATTCTTTATTGGAGAAAGAGCTCAGATCAGTTTCAATCATTGAATAAATTCTGGTATCCTATTCGCAATTTATCAAGATTTATTAATGCCTTAGCATTGATCTTGACATTATTGTACTCTGCCTGATAGCTATCGTCGGTCATCTTACCGAGTTTATTTAAAAGCATTGAAAACTCTTCATGAGCAAGGTCAAGATCAAACCCGAGGCTGGCTTCACTTAGATTTCGCCATGGAGTCCGTGAAGAAATGATCACAGGTACACCCGTCAATAAGGCTTCTACTATAGCGTGTCCATAATTTTCACCTGCCGTTGGGAGAAAGAAAAAATCTGCTTTTGAAGCAATAAGAGGAATGTCCTTTTTAACCATTGCACCTAAAAAACTTACCTCCACATTATCGGGTAGTCCTTCGGTGATTTTCTTGCATCGGCTAAAATAATCTTGATCGTATGTAGCTCCGATTATTTCTAAACTTACGGAAATATCTTTTTCAATGCTCTGCAAACATTCTAAAGCAAAGTGGATATTTTTCTCGGGAGCGATACGAGCTACAGAATAAAGACGAAGGGTATTTTTCAATTTCCGATGCTCAGATCGAGCAATCAGCTTGCTACTGACCCCTGGAATGTTTGCCACAACTTCAATCGGTACTTTTCCGAACCAAGACGAAATTTGCTTGGACTCAATTGAATTGGTTGCATGAAATTTAACACCCGAGAAAAGTCCGAATAGCCTTGCAAATTTCAAAAAGGTCCTTTTCTTGAATGACTTGATTCCCATAGCTGCTGGGGCAAGCATCCCTCTGGGAGCCACCACGACATCGGCTGCATCACTTCGTAAAGCCATAAGCGGAAAAATGGTGAAACACTTACTGAACATGCCGTTCAAGTATACCATATCAGCTTTCACTTCTTTAATGATGGCCCCAATTTTAGTTAAGCTGCGACTCTCGGGCGATAAGTAAATCACTTGAGCTTTTCCCACCCTCACCCATTCATTGGGTTTTACTCCATGATAGGGCTCCGTTTCTAAGTAATCACGGTCACCGCAGACAATTTTAAAGTTAAAATCATCTCCCAGGTGACGCACTATATTGGCACAAGAAGTGATTGGCCCTCCCGCCTTGTAACCAGGTAAGTACCAATCGGTGAAAACGAGGATGGTCCTCATGTTAGATTTCATTTTCGTCGAGCCAAGCTTCAAGAATGCAAAGATGCCATATCCGTGACCAAGAAATCTGGGAGTCGCCTTTTAAAAAGCCATCCCATCGCTTCTCAATTGCCTTAGCATTAAAGGCATCGCGGCGACCAAGTTTTTGCAGTGCATCTCCACAAAACTCCTTAAGCTCGTTTCGCATCCAGACTTCCCAGGGAAAGGTAAATCCCATCTTTGGTCGGTTAATGATTGAGTCGGGCAGATCATCACCCATAGCATCCACTAAAAGTCTCTTTGGAGAATGAGGGTACTTGTGCTTATCTCCAATTCCCATCACCATAGACACCAGCTCGTGGTCCAAAAAAGGTACCCTAACCTCTAAGGTATGAGCCATGGACATTTGATCGGTATCGCGAAGGAGAATATTTTCCAAGTAAGTGGTCAATTCAGCGTAGGACACATGGCTAAGAGTGGGAAGGGAAAAGCCAGGCCGACCATACCCAATACCGCTTTTCACCAGATTGTAAACAGATGATTCGGCTCTTGAACTGAGCGCCAGCATGTCTGCATTTTGTTCCGTAGTGGCCACCTCTCTGCTGAAAGGGTAGATGTATTCTAAATCAAATCTTTCTTGATTTAGCACACTACGCGTCTTAGATGATGCCACTCCAGGATTCTTCATCTCCAAAAAGCTACCTGCAATATCGCGAGCAAACCGGGGAAAGCTCAGTAACCACTTTTTGCTTTGCAAGCTGTGAAACTGCTTGAATATGGGATACCCCGCAAAAAGCTCGTCACCTCCAAGTCCTGAAAGCGCAACGGTTATACCTTTACTTTTTGCCGCTCCTGATACCACATATGAATTAATTCCGTCTCCAGATGGGTGGTCCATGGCCCGAAGAGCAGCTGGCAATTGATTGATCAATTCGGATGGGTCAAGCTGGATGCGGTGGTGCTCTGTTCCAAATTTGCGCGCTATTTCCTCGGCATACTTTGCTTCACTATACTCTTGTTCTTGAAAGTCAATGTTAAACGTCTTGATGGGATTGGCTGAATGCTTTGCAGCCAAAGCAACAACCGCACTAGAGTCTATTCCTCCTGAAAGAAATACGCCCAAGGGAACGTCTGCGATCAACCGTCTTTTTACGCTTTCATCGAGTTTTGCCCTCACGGCCGCGCAGGTATCGGCGTAACTCATGCCCCTCATGTCGGTGCGAGCAGATTCGGCCAACTTCCAGTAATGTTTTATTTCTTGCTCATTGTCGGTAATCTTCATGTAGCTGCCAGCTGGCAAGGAAAACACACCTTCCAAAATAGTGGAAGGACCGTGTACCGTCTGGTACCTGAAATACTCGGGGAGAGCGGAATTATTCAAGTTGGGCTTAGAATTCAAGCCCGAGATAAGCGATCGGATTTCACTGGAGAATAAGATCTCGTTGTCTTTTCTCAAATAGTAAAGCGGCTTAATGCCCATTCTATCTCGGCAGAGGAAAAGCTCTTCTGCTTGCTTGTCCCAAAGTGCAAAAGCAAACATGCCATTGCATTCATTGACAAACGACATACCCCACTTGGCCAATCCTGCGAGCAAGACCTCTGTATCGCCATCGGTCTTAAATGGGTATCCTGAAAGCTGTTTCTTCAGCTCACGGAAATTATATATTTCTCCATTAAAGACAATTGTGTAGCGCCCTGACTGGTCAGTCATGGGCTGATTCGCCCCTTGTCGGAGATCAATAATTGACAAGCGTCGATGAGCCAAAGCTATTCCCTCACCTACGTGAAAACCTTCGGCGTTCGGACCGCGATGTTTGAGCTTATCCGCCATTTGGCGAATACGCGTTTGAGCAGAATCAGAATTTCTATGACCGTATATACCTGCGATTCCGCACATTAATGCGATACAAATTGATCTGAATGAAGGACGTGATTGATCCCTATTTCCAGCGCCATAAGATCACGGCCAAGTATTTTCAACATTTTGGAATTGTCGGGCATTCTTCGTTTCATATCTCCTTCTTCGAGTGGATCGAGGTGTATGACCTTAGATTTGGAATCCGTCGCTTTGATGATTGTTTGAGCCAACTCCAAAATGGTCACTTCGATATTTGACCCTATATTAATTACGTCATTGACGACCTCATCATTGTAAAAGGCCTTCACGCAGGCCTCAGTATTGTCTGAAATAAAACAGAAAGTTCTGGATTGCAATCCATCTCCGTATACGGGAATGTCCTTGTTCTGAAGTGCAGCATTGATAAATTTAGACACGACAAAGTCTTTGCTCTGTTTGGGCCCATAGGTATTAAAAAACCTAAAAATGGTATACTCCAAACCAAATTCTTGCTCGTAAGAGCGCAAGAATGCCTCACCAATATTCTTTACGATGGCGTAGGGAAGTCTGGAATTCAACGGAGTCGTTTCTTCGTTTTGAGGTATTTCTACCGGCTCGCCATATACCTCAGAGCTGCTTGAATAGAGTACGCGTTTCACTCCAGTATTCTTACTTAGGTTCAGCACATTCTTGATACCAGTGATGTCGTCCAAAACCTTTACTGGGTTTTTTAGGGTTCTCTTTACTCCTACTAGTGCTGCATAGTGAAACACATAGTCAAATCGATAGGCGTAAAATACAGCTGAAATATCTTCGTAAAGATTTACATCGCACTTGATGAAGTGAATGTTGTCGTGAATTCCCTTCGGAACATTGTCAAGGCTACCTGTCCTTAAATTATCTACTATTACAATGGAGTTTTCGCGGTCTTCTGATAAGCGCAATGCTAAATCACTGGCTACAAATCCCGCTCCTCCTGTTACCAATATCCTTCTCATTTCCTTCTATTTGCTAGTACTTCTACTGTTTTGAGCCACCTTGATACAGTCATATTTATTCCCAACTCTCTGCTTTCCGAAGACATTTCACACAAAGCCGAATCTGATAAATCTATCATTTGAGCTAAGACTCTTTCTAGATCTTTTTTATTCTTTGCCTCAAAAGCAAATCCGTTTTGATTGCCTTTCAAAAATTCCGAACCTGAATTTACTTTATCTGATAAGAGCAGAGGAAAACCTGCTGCGGCAAATTCGTGAACCACAACACCCCAAGGTTCTTTGTGGCTTGGTAGCACGAAGATACCTCCTTTGGCCATAAGCTCTTTCATTTCTGAAGGCTGCAGAAATCCATGATGGAAAATGGAGGGGTGTTCCATTCTTTGATCCCATGACGCGCCAGTTCCAACGCAGTGCAGCTCCCAGTCTTTTGGATTCAATTCTGAGAAAGCACTCCACAAGTCAAAAACACCCTTAAAATCGAGGTATCTCCCCACATAGACAAAGCGTTTGGGAAAATCTCCCTTATCGTTTTGAGTAGACAGTGCAGCAAATGAAGCTTCATCTGCTGTATAAAAACCAGTGAAAATCTCGTTTCTCTTGAAGCCCATTTTCTCCGCATATACCTTCTGCGGCTCCCCAGAAACGAAGGCATAATCAAACAAGCGTTTAAACTTAGACTTTGCTCTAATCGAGGAAGCTCGATCCCTGAGTCTACCCATAAAGGCATTGTCTGATATGAGCACTCTGTTGGTATCAAGAGGCACTGATTGCATGGTCGATATGTATCCTTCGTCAATCCAGCCGCTGCAAAAGACCGCTTGCGCATTGATACCTCTGACAAGGTCTTTCAAGCCTTGTTCATCAAACTCGTTGCGGTCGTAGTAGTTCGCAACCGAAGCTTCACCAAACTCGAAAGGGGCTTCGGGATTAACAGGGTAGGCAACTACATGCACTTCCGCTCCCGAAGCAGCCAAACGCTCAAAGCAATTGCGGATATAGTCTGCCAATTCAGTGTAGAGAAATATTACTTTCATGCCGATACGGGCGTTTGGGAGGTTTTTTCTTCAGCAACTTCTACCATAAAAATATCATCAGTTAAAACTGTCAAACCTATAAAGAACAAGATTGAAAAAGGATTGAGTGAGGCGGCTAGCCAAGACTCGGGAAGAATACTAAACATTACGAGCCAAAGAAAGGGAAAAGCCAAACGAGAACGAGCAGCTCCCCTAATTACATTTAAAAAAATAGCTCTTAAGAAAAGAATTAACCCAACAATTCCGGTGTTCAACCAGATTTGCAAATAAGTATTGTGCACGCCACCTTGGTGCCCCAGATCATTTAAGGCATCTTGATTTTTTGCCATTAACCACTCATCAAAGGCAAAACCCTTTCCAAACCATAGGCTATCTTGAATGGTTTGCCAAGCCAAATTCCAAGCTATTTGCCTTCCCGAACCACCTTCGAGGGTTTCTACTCTAAACAACTCTGAAAGGCCTAAACTGCTCACAATGGAAACAATATTTGAGGCAATCAGCTCTGAAACTATGGCGGTACCCAAAAAGGCCAAAAACCCAATCACAGGCGACACCCGATAGAGTCTCGTAAAGACAAAAAAGATGACTACGGCAATGAGCGACGTTCGTGAACCTGCCAACAATAGCGAGATTAATGCAGGAATGACTAACCACCTCAGATCACTCTTCGAAAATAAATTGGGGAAAACATCCCGTTTCAAATAGACCAAAGCAATAACTAATGAAGCAAATATTCCCAAGCCGTTCGGATTTCCAAATACACCTCGAAATCTTCCACCACGAGCGTAGGTGTAACCTGGATCAACTAATTCCAAGACAAAACCCATCAATATCATGAAGGCCGCAAAAAAGACAATATTCCTAAGGGCATCGGTGCCGTGATCTTCGTATGACTTGATCAAAAATTGAGGAACAACAAAAATCAGCAGTATGTAGGAGAGCGTTTTCTGGACAGCCAAGGTGGGTATGGGAGACTGCAATAACCCTATGAGACCTGCCAGGATAAATGGAATAAAATAGAGGTAGATCCGATTTATTTTTGGAAATCGATTGCGCTCAATAACAGCAATTGCTGTGAGGGCCAGGATGTAAATGTTTTTGAAGGACTTGGCAAAATCTGTAGTGCTATTGATCGTATCACTTAGTATGAGGACGAAGAGAAATCCCAGCAAAAGTTCTAGAAACATAAACTTTCGCCACAGCAAAATTATGCTCACGCTCGCTACGACATAAAATGCCGGGGCACTGATTCGTCCAATCACGAACCAAGCTAGAAAGAGCAGTATCGCACCCTTATTTTCAGAGAGAAATCGGAGCATTAAGTAGTTAACTCAGTGTAAAGGTAATCTTCTCGATGGCGTCAAGATTCTTTTGAGAAACACTCGACCAGAGGTACTTTTCTGACACCATGTTCAAGCTGTTTTCCCTGAGTTTCATTAGTTCGGCAGTATCCATATTGGCCAATTCTTTTAGAGCACCTGAAAGGGCTGATTTATCTTGTGGAGGAATTAATCGACCATTCTTCTCAGAAACCATCATTGGCACGGCACCGACCGATGTGGACAAAACGGCTAATCCCCTCGACATGGCTTCTAAAATAACATTTGGCATCCCTTCAGAATGGCTCGGAGCAACCAAGACCTGACAATTATCAATCAAGTCTCTCAGCCTACTCGAGTCTTTTATTTCGCCGTGATAGACGCAATTGGAAGATTTGATTTGCTTGAGCTTCGGGATCGGTCCGATAAAATGAAACTCGATCGGCAATTTGCTCACTAGGCCACTTAGCGCTTTCAGCTCATCAAGACCTTTTCTCTTCTCGTTTCTTCCAATGAACAGAAAACGGCGTTTCCCTTGCTCCTCGATTGGCTCAGAAGCCAGCCAACTATCATCGATTCCCGATCCAATGGAAACAATATTTTCTGGGTCAACTCCCATTTTCTCAATTATCGCATTGATCTCCCCTCCATATGAGAAGACCGCATCAGCGTGGCGATTAATGAAAACCACCGGAGGTCGGAGCATATATTGCTCAATCCGTCCTTTGATGTTCTTGTTCTTCTGAAACATCTCATAACCGTGGAATTTCACCCCCACGGGCGCCATATGTTTCCCCTTCTTTTTTTGCTCCAACAAGCACCAGGAGGTGAATCCCTTGCAATAGATAAAGTCAAACTTGCCCCACCGTTCCTTCAACAGTTCGTAGATATCGCAGGAATAGCGATACGACTCTCTGAGGTAATGACCGGGGACATTCTGCATGGATGGAAAGCGCAGTGTATGTATTTCCAACTGTTCGGCATTGGCCTCAAATAGACTGTACACCTCATCTTTGGAGGGAAACGAATCGTCACCACAAACGCAATGTACGAGAGTAATCTTGACTCCTTTGAGGAGAAGATTTTTCACCAAATGAAAAGAATGACGCTGCATTCCTCCCGTTACATAAGGTGTTATTCCATCCGTAATTACCGCTACGTGCATGCCTTCATTACTTTTTTTGCCGCTGTATCCCAAGTGTACTCGAGCAGGACTTTTTCATGCCAAGCGATGGCAATTTTTTCTCTTAACGCAGAATTGGTCACCAATTGTTGAAGGGCTTCCTTGAGAGCCTTCGAATTCGGTTTTACCAAAAGACCATTTTCACCATCTGTCATCACATCTCTTAAAGGACCAAGATCAGGTGCAATAACTGGTTTTTTCATTAGGCCGTACTCAAATATTTTAACAGGCGATCCGTACCAATTACTATCGGGCATGACGCAAATATCCATAGTTTCTATCAATGGATAAACCTGTCTATGCGGAACACTTCCCGTAAAAATGCAACGATCTAGCACTCCAAGACTTCTGGCTTTTGCTTTGAGTTCAGGAAGCGCCTCACCGTCGCCTACTATCAAGAGGCGAGCCTCTGTGTTGTTATCCAATTGGGCAAAAGCATCGATGAGTAGATCCACTCCGTGATAGGGGAAAATTGATCCCACAAATCCGATGACAGTTTTTCCTGAAAGCTGATATGCTTCGCGAATGGCAGCTACATCTTCTAAGCCATGGGTCGTCTCAGCAGGGTTTACGCAATTGGAAACGACAATTATCTTCGAGTCAATGTCGGTCAGTTTCTGCTGCAAATGCTTCTTCAAATCGGTACTTACCACCGTGACCAAATCCGACTTTGCTAAAATCTGTCTCTCGTGATCTTTGGCTTGACTCACCAAAAAAGACTCTCCTGAAAAATAAACCCGCTCCTCGGGATAAGGAGCGTTGATCTCCGAAACATGCTTTACCCCCATGTTCTCAGCTGTCTTTACTCCCGAATTCTGCAAATAAGCTACACGCTCATATATCAGGTCAGGTTCAAACTCTTTGATCAAAGCTATCAGACGCGGCTCCAAACTCTTATCGAATCGAATCAACTGAAAATCTTTCAAGGTTTCCCAAAGAATGGCTGGAACCAACTTCTTGAATCGAGCAAATTTCGACGGACGAGCTTCTCCGTAGCTCTCACTTCCTTGATCTCCTGCAATGAAAGTTTTGACTTCTATGCCCATCCTCCTCCACGCGGAAATCATTTCGCGCATATGCGTTCCATAACCCGTGGGAGCATCTATCTTCAGCTGAGGGTGCGGTGAGTAGTAGAGAATCTTCATCTATTGACCGCTATCCAAAAATTGAACAAGCCTTTCCATAACGCGCTCGGTTGCCTTACCGTCCCAAAGGTTGGGTATTTCTCCTTTTTTGTACTCCCCATTGAGGATAGTATCTGCCGCTTCCATGATTTTTCCTGTTTCAAATGGAAGAAGGGTATTGGTTCCCATGGTCAATGTACTCGGACGTTCCGTGTTCGGACGTAGCGTGAGGCAGGGCTTCCGCAAAAAGGTGGTCTCCTCTTGAATCCCTCCAGAGTCAGTCAACACCAAGCGGCAGTCGGCCACCAATTTTTGAAAATCAAAATAACTGAGTGGAGGCAAAATAGTCAAGCCGTCGATAGCCTGAAAGTCACCAGCGATGCCGAATTCCTCCATTCTTTTGGAAGTGCGAGGGTGAGCCGTAAAAACGATCTTAATCTTCTTTGAAAGTTCCCGAAGTACGTCGAGCACGAGCAGCAGCCCATCTTTAGAATCTACGTTTGAGGGTCGGTGAATGGTGACCAAAGCAAAATCATCACGATCGGCCTTGATATCTTCAACGATGGTTGACTCTTGGATTTGATTGGCAAAAGCCACCAAGGTGTCAATCATCGTATTGCCCACGAAAGTGAGGCCTGACTCTTGAATTTTTTCTGCTCTGAGATTTTCCAATCCCGAATCTTCCGTGATAAAATGGATGTCTGCCAAGATATCGGCCACCTTTCGGTTGTGCTCTTCGGGCATCTCGCGGTCGTGGCTGCGCAAACCACTTTCGAGGTGAGCCACAGCTATGCCGCATTTATTTGCAGCGATGGCTGCTGCCAAAGTCGAATTCACATCTCCGACTACCACGACTAAATCGGGCTCGGTCGACTTAAAATGTTTCCCGAGCTTCTCGATGGTCTCAGCTATCTGAACGAAAGGCTCTCCTTGTCCGACGTGAAGAAAATGATCTGGCCTCAAGCCAAATTGATCGAAAAATATGCTGGCCATCTTGTCATCATAATGCTGGCCCGTGTGCACGATTTCAAGATCGAGATCACCGTAAGTTGCAGCCACTTCTTTGAAGCGCGTCACTTTTATGAAATTCGGGCGGGTTCCTACGATGACGCAAATTCTTCGCTTATTTTTCATTGAGTATTCTTTTTAACAAACCCGTCAGATCTGATGTAATCTGTGAAAGGGAATGGCGTTGAAACCAGTCTTGATTCGTCTCAAATTGAATCGCTTGATTGATGGCTTTCGCCAAACCTTCAGTCAGCCGATCTATAGGTATAAATTGTCCCAGAGACTTCTCCTCGATCATTTCGCTCAAGTTACTCTCTTTGCCAATGGCCAAAATAGGCTTTTGACAGGCAGCCAATTCATAGAGCTTGGTCAAACCGTATCGTTTGCCTTCCGGCAAAAAAAGCAAAGAAAACTTTGAAGCTTTCACGCGGGCAAAGAAATCCTTGCTTGCAAGTGGAGGAAGTACTTTAAAGTAATCGTTCTGAATAGCTGGATCAACGCGACTTGTAGTTCTGATCTCCGTTTTTAGTTTATTCGCTTTAGCAAAAGCACTCAATTCGGCCAATGCAGATTCCAGTCCTTCATAAATAGCGCCGCCATAAATAAGGTCAGGCGGGTTATCCACTTTACCCTCGGTCTCGAGGTCATCGTCATCAAAGAAATGGGGCAATACCGAAAGTTTCCCCGTTCGACCGGGATGTCTTTGCTTCAGCTCCTCGATGTTCTCGGGCCAAGGCATCGTCACCAAATTAAAGGTATCGACCACTTTGGCTTCTTTCTGCTTTTCGGTTTCCAGTCTCTCTTTTGAAAGCGCGGAATACCCAAACGCCGACCCGTTGACCCAAGGGTCGCGTAAATCGGCTAGCGAAAGAAGGTCAGGATGATTTTCCAATTCTACCGCAGTGAAATACAGCAAGTCAAATGGAGCTCCAGTAGCGATCACCGCATCGGGCATAAATTTCTCAATCCGCTGATTGAAAAGTAAACGAAAAGCCAATTGATCAAGCGCCGCTCGATCATACGGTGTGCCTTTTGTCCTCAAAACCATTTTGCGCAAAGCCATTCTGTACTTTACTTTATCAACCAAACGTGCAGGCTGTGTTTTAAGTGAAGCAGGAAAAGAAGTTTTAAATCGGAATACGGGGATTCCCTCAACATCGGCTTTCCACGAGCTATCCGTTTCAGCGGGCATATCGGCAGAAATGACTTCTACCTCAATTCCCGAACGCAGAAACTGTTTGGCAAATTTCGCCCAGCGCCTACCCCCGATTCCACCTTGTGGTGGAAAAGAATAAGCCACAATTAGGATGCGCTTTATTTCGGTCATCTGGCGGATTTGATCTGCCCCACCAGTTTTGAGGTGCTGTAGCCATGACTGCGGTCGATGTAAACAATCTTCTCAATGGCACTGCCTGCCGTTATCGGTTTCCCTTCGTAATCATCACCCAGAAAACGAACGTTGTAATTTCCGTTTGACATGATCTCAGTCAACTCTTCCTCGGTTTGGTAGTCGATAATTTCATCGACGTACTTGATGGATTCGAGCACCATTCGGCGTTCTTCCAAAGTGAAAAATGGCTTGCGCTTCCCAGGATTTATGTCTTCGCTAAAGTTTTCGGAACGGTTGAGAGCCACGGTAAGGTGACCGCAGTGAGCCTTGCAATCGCGCAACATCAAAACATGGCCAGGATGGTACAAATCGAAAACACCACAAGCGAAACCTCGAATCATCCCAATACAGATTTAATGTAAGATTCTAAATCGTATTCGGGTTCCCAGCCCATTACCGCTTTGGCTTTGCTCACATCGGCATAGGTTATCTCAGCTTCGCCTTCTCTTTGAGGAATGAATTCATACTCATCTGAAATCATTTGAGCCAATTCGAGAACGGAGACGGTGCCAGATGCTCCGATATTGAAAGCTGTATTGAGTTTTTCTGGATGCACGGCGGCCATAAAGTTGGCTTTCGCCAAATCGTACACATGAATGAAATCGCGTTTCTGCGCTCCTTCACCTGTGATCAAAAGAGGTTCATTCTTTTCCTTTCGGGAAAGAAAAATTCCCACCACCGAACTATAGGCGTTGAATTGATTCTCGGGATTGAAGCTGCGCGGCCCAAAAGGATTGAAGTATCTCAGGTGGACAAAGTCCAATGGATACCGTGTAGCAAGTAGTTCAAAATATTTTTCACCTTCGTATTTCTGGAAGGCATATGGACTCAAACAATCGACCTTCTCTGTTTCGGGAGTCGGGATCAAATCAGGCGTTCCATAGATAGCGCTTGACGAACTATTGACAAATCGCGGGAAGTGATTGTCCGCAATCATCAGCTCCACCAAATGAATGGAAGCGAGCAAATTTTCTTTGATGTGGGCTGTTACCAGCTCAAAACTCGGCTGAATTCTAGGCAGTGCCGCCAAGTGAAAAATGCATTCGTAAGGCTTCAATGTCTTCAGATCAAAAAGGGAGGCCTCGATCAAGTTGAACCGCGGATTGTCCAGATTGTGGGACACGTTTGAACGTCTTCCCGTGCTGAAATTATCAATCCCATCAATCTTCCAATCGGTCTTTTCCAAAAGGAAGTCGAGTAAATTTGAACCGATAAATCCGGCAACACCGGTTATGAGAACTTTCTTCATTGGACTACTTCATCTAAAATGGCATGAAGAATCACTTGGTGGAAACATTCCACGATCCCGTAATTCTCAAACGTCGTTTGAAAGTTGACTACTCCCAATTGAGAGAGCCTGTTGTCTTTCTTAAAACCAGAAAGCGTCATGACTTTTCCGCCTTTCGTTTTGTGGGCGTTCACCGCATTGAGAATATTAGCCGACTCGCCCGAGGAGCTGATTGCCACAAGTAAATCACCTTCCTGATAAGAAAAATTAATCCACTCTTGCATCGCCTTATCGTAACCATAATCATTGGCAAAGCAAGTGATCAAAGCCGCGTCAGTAAAGCTCATCGTCGGCTTCCCCGCTATCTTCATGTAGTCTTCCATCATGTGGCTACAGATGGCATTACTCCCACCGTTTCCGATGAAGATGACCCGCTTTGCTTGGCGAACCAAGTCCACGGATTGCGTGATGCCGTCAATAATTCCACGATCGGCAAAGAATTGATCGAAAGCCGATTTATATGAACTGAGCTGCATGTTTTTTCAATTTTTCAAGCGTGACTTCTTCTTCATTGCAAAGCCAAGTACAAGATAGACTGGCCGCCAATGAAGGAATGGTCATCACGTCATTAACGTCTTCAAATTTTAATTCGGCCGCCAAGCATGCGAAGGCATAGAAGGTGTCTCCTGCCCCGATGGTGTCAACAATTTGTCCTTTGAAAACATCTTGGTGTACGTAATTGGAGCCGTCGTAATAAACCGACCCGCGCTTACCGAGGGTGAGAAAAAGTTTTTCGGCACCGATCTCATAATTGTAGAGTTCCCTGATGGCATCTCGCGAGCTGAAATCAGTTTTTCGGTTTACCTGAAGGCTAGCTTCACGCAAATCCATACACGCACTTTTCTTTGGAAACGACTTCCATTTACTCATGCGGTTGTAGCCGTAATTGTTGCTGTTCGTTTGGGTCATGTAATGAAATCGGCCAGTGACTTCAAGCTTATCGCAAAAACCATGACCAAAGTCGGCCACTATCACAATATCGTAGTCGTTGGCATTCACTTCCAAAGGCCCGAAATCACCTTGGTCGAATTTATTGATCTCAACGTGCTTCTTAGAATCATCGGCATCAATAAGGCGGGTTTTTACGATCTCTTTTCCCTCATTCGTGACTACATCAACCTGCTTCACAAAATCTCGGAGATGATTGGCAATTGCCGTTGCGCCACCTTGTTGCTCTCGGCTGCGCCCGTCGGAATGGGCATACCGAAATACTGGGCAAAAGGATTTCATGCTCTGGCCCTCGTACTTTACCTCAATAAATTTGTCGACGATGGTCTCGCCTATTACACATATCCTAAGGTCTTTGACTGCCTCTGAGAAGGAATTGATCTTATCTTCTAAATTCATTTCAACCTGCTAAAAAGGCCTCTTTTGGGTTTAAACTTAAGAGGCTCTCCGAAGTGCTTTTGCCTGATTTTCATCAAGTCAGATTTGACTGGAATTAGAGCCTCAGGCAATGTTGCCTTCCATGCACCAAATCCTTGCAAGTAGCGAAAGTACTTGTTTTCAGAAAACTCTCCGTCGGCGCTTGCGGTAATACTTTCGGGATTCAATATTCGCGCGTAGATGGGTTCCTTTGGATGGACTATTTGAGTGCCTTCAAAAAACGGATACCAAGCCCGCGAGTGATCACAAGCGAAAAGGTGATTTTTCCCATCCTCCGTTTCAGCTCCGCCCAAGGAGTCGACTCTAGTCATCGCCCTATCAAAGTTCAATATGGCCGTATTCGGAATCCAGTCTCGTTTTTGGGCAGAAGCCAAATCAGTAGACAGATCGTAGAAGAAGTGCTTGATATCATAGGCAATATCAAAATCGCGATTCGCCAATTTATCGAAGACACCAGGATTGATCAAATCATCATCATCCAGACGGATGAGGTACTTTGCTAACCTAGGCATTGCAACTAATTTATCCCCTGCCTCTTTCAACTTTTCCTCTTTCGAGGTTCCCTTACACTCTATGGTTTTAAAATGGGGATGATCCACTTCTGCCTCTCCGAGAAGCCATACCACAAAAGTAGAATCAAGAGCAGCAACTTGCTTAAAGCAAAGCCTTTGCAAATCCTTTCGCAAGGTGCCTTCGGTGAGATTGGGACTGGTAGGTACTAAAAAAAGATAGTCGAGCATCTATGGATACGAAGGTGTAAATAATCGGGTGATTATCGGTCGAGTTTGACGAGAATTAAGCTTCCTCCTTTGCCACAGCAAACTTCATCGCCCCCTTCTCGATCTCGCCGAGCGAAAAAGCGTACTTGAGTGGCTTTCGAGTCAGATTTTTTCTAAACCGCAGCGTATCGAACAATCCTTTGATGGGGGGTTCGCCGTTAAATATGAGCAAGACAGGAGTATTTACGTATGCTCCGATATGTACTGCCCCAGAATGCTGTGTGACAATGAGTTTCGCTTCGGCGCAAAATTTCAAGGTGTCGGCATTGTCGGCCGAGACTTTTACTTCAATATTCCCGTAGCCTTCCACTTGGGCGCTCAGGGATGGATGACCCACTAAATAAACTTTCTCAAAATGCGGACTCAACCGACGAGCGATTTCCAAATAATCCCAGGGCCCGCCATTGTTTGGTGTGACTTCTCCTCCTTTTTTGCGAGGGAATATAACCACCGAATCAGTGGATTTCTCGCTGTAAGCTTTTGATAGGTCGTATTTGTGCTGGCGTCCTTCGAGTTGCCAATTCCGCAAACCGTGCCAGTAAAAGTCAGTTCGATCGATGTCTAAAAGAGGCATTTTACTTGCTTTGGCACTTTTCCTCCAAGCAGTAATATCTGCAGCCACATCTTTGGGCACCTCATTTTGATTGGCATTGGGTTTTATCTCACTAAAAAAATCACGTAGTTCGGTAAAATTCGAGACGATTGATTCTCCTTTTTCATTGACCATAAATGGCTTGTGGAGGCTCATACCGCAGTAGTGAATCTTCACCCCTTTCTTGTGGAGATGCATCAAGAAAGGCAGGTTGTGTAAAAGGAAATGACCAAACTCCCCTTTGAAAGGCCCGTAATAACACTCCTTCTCTTTGAGGGCTTTTTTGTAAAATCGATCCAGAGCGAGGGCGTACTTCTTGTACTCCATTCCAAAACCAACTTTCCCCTTCCAGTTCATGCGGTCTTGGATGAGTTCAATGGCTGTAGCATCAGTTCGACTGATGAACTTCAACTCAGATCTACGAATGCCATACTTTTCTAAAACTGGAATCATTCCTTATACAAGCCTTTCTTCACGGCATCGGGCCCAAAACGGGATTTGACGTCTTCAACAATTTTTTTGGGATCGTAAATATCGCAATTCAAAACCAATTGGCGGAAAGCCTTTATTAAGTCTCTTTTACTTCCCTCTTCAAATAAAATTCCATTGGTTGAATTGATGATTTCTCGGGTTCCGTCGATAGCGGACGAAATAGCTGGAATTCCGCGAGCCATGGCTTCTATCACCACCACTCCGAAAGTCTCAGCGCGAGAAGCCAAAACAAAAACATTCGACCGATCAAGAAGGTCTTTTACCTCATCGCGGTTGAGGTATCCAAGGATATCGACTTGGGCGGAAACGTTCAATTTCTCTGCCAAGTCAATTAATGACTGTTTTAGCTTTCCATCACCAGCAATGACTAATCGGTAGTTCTCATCTCCACCAAAAGCTTCGGCGAAAGCCTCGATTATGAGGTCTTGCCGCTTGCGCGAATCCATGATAGCCACATTGCAAAAGACAAAAGGCTCCTTAGAACGCGGCGTGGGATTCGAAACAAAGAAATCGTCGCTGATGACATTTGGTACCAACTCAAAAGGTGCTTTAAAAATCCGTTCCATTTTGTCGACGTAGGCATTGGTCACGGCAAATCGTCGCTCAACGTTCAGTACGAATTTCTTCCTCTCCTCATCTGAGTCAAAAGGATTGGCACAGGGAAAAACTCCCTCCTCTATATTCGGAGAGTTCTCCATGTACCAGATCGGAACTTGGAAAACTTCTGACAAGTGAGTGGAGATGTAAGTGTAATCGAAAATACCGTGGTGAAAAATGACATCGGGCTTTCCGTGAGCCGAAATGTATGCCTTCAAATTCTTGACTGAAGAGTTGAGAATATTCGCCTTCCTTTCGGCAATGGGGTCTTTGGAATAGCGGAGGGGTCGTTTGTGGACAGCCAGATTTTCGATAAAGGTGATGTCGTCTCTTCTGCGAAAGTTGAGCAGTTTTGCTTTGTCAAATCCCGCCTTTACGTAGTTACCAAAGGTCGTTTCGCCGTTGAGCATAATGGCGCATTTGCAGTCGCGCGATTGCAAAGCCAGGAGGTGAAGCTCGACAAAGGTGCCTTCTGACGTGGAGGGAGAAGGATACCAGGAACTGATAAACAGAACGTGCGGTTTATCCTTCATGGTCGGCGAGGGTGACTTTGCAATAGGTTTTGCTGGGGTAGAAGATCAAATCGTCGAGGTAGGAGCGATAGAACTTTTCCAATGCGCGCTGTGCTTGAGGCAAGCGATTCCATTTCATATTGTGCTTAAAGCGAATGTACTTGACTCCAAGTTTGTAGCGATTTTCATCAACGAGGTTTCGGTCTTTGGCGGCTCGCCAATAATCGAGGCCTCGCTGGCGAGCGTCTTTTCCCAACTCGCCAATATGCCAGCGCATCATTTGGGCTAAATCGAGTAAATAGCGGGAGAGCAATAGTTTTTCTTCTTCGCCCAGTTTACCCGCTTTCTTCAATAGCTCAGCGTGGCGCAGTACCATCTCAAATCGAAACTGAAAATGCTCGACGTTTTGAGACTGAAGTCTGGGAATGCTATGGACTTCCTGGCGGTAAAAGACATTGGGCTCAGCATGGTGGTAACGGTATGAATAATCGGCTATTAAGGCTCTGATATGCAAATCGTAATCTTGCTGACTATGAAGACTAACGTCAAAGCCACCGAGTTCTTCAAGCACGGTTTTTTTCCAAGTAGGCCCAGAAATGAGCCAAACAATATCACGATCCAGAAACCGCTGTAGTGGTTTCACCGCTGTTGGAATGTTGCAGATGATATCACTATCGCCGAGGACTTTGTAAAAAATCCCCATTGGATACACGGCATAATCTAGGTCGGGATTTCCCCGCATTGCTTTTACCCTTCTATCGAGGCAGTCGGGAGTGAGAAGATCATCGCTATCGAGGAACATCACGTATTCCCCTTTGGCGAAAGCCAGTCCTTGATTGCGGCAAGATGATGCCCCTTTCTTTCCCTTATTTTGCTGGTAGATGACCCGCTCGTCAATCGCCGAAAGTTTTTTTGCTAGCTCGTCGCTTCCATCGGTAGAGAAGTCGTCGACGAAAATCATCTCCCAATCGCGCATGGTTTGGACCATGACGGATCGGATGCAGTCTTCGACAAATTGACCTTTGTTAAAATTGGGGGTAACTAAACTAATGGTTGGGTTGCTCATCGGTTGGCCGTAAAAATATTAATTCTGCGGCACTTCACTGGTAGTAATCGTAATGCTTTTTTAATGGAAGACCGATTACGGTTTTTAAGAAATAACGAACCTTGGGGATTTTCAAAAAATCAGACTTGGTCTTCATCACGAAAAGGGCGGCTTTGAAATCGGCGCGCTTTCGATTTAGCGAAGATTTTTTTGACAGCAGTCTGTTCTCCTCGTAGTGGTATTTGAGGTAGAGATCGAGCAGGATGCGCTGAACAGTCTCAGGTTGATTGGCTGTTTTGGCCCAAACCATTAGCATGGCCGCCATCAGGACTTTGTCGGTGGCAGCGCGGTAACTTACCGAAGTGGTGTTTCGGCCATCTATCGTTCTTATCGCGACAGCGCGCTCTAAGCTTCCACTATACATATTGTGGGTCAGCACCAGCCTGGCGAGCCATTCGGTATCCTCTCCTATTTCGAGTCTTTCGGAGAAACCACCTATCTCTCTTGCGGCGTGATCCT